>Ga0222714_10000133_pt1 | contig 86395 bp, 66 predicted proteins | sample C33_3DmetaG_FD_165048 | JGI IMG/M metagenome (GOLD analysis project Ga0222714, IMG submission 165048) | Estuarine water microbial communities from San Francisco Bay, California, United States - C33_3D | ecosystem: Environmental > Aquatic > Marine > Unclassified | place: USA: California...
GATCGCCGGACCAACTCGACGAGCTCCCGCTTGTACTCCGGGCTGTAACGCTTGCGCTTCGACATGGACACTCCTTTGGCCCAGTATGGGCCTTAGTGAAAGTGTCCGCAGAATCGGGGTAGAACCCGATGTGCAGCTTCATGCCGAAGTACCACTGCTGGCCCTTGCGGGTCTGGTGCATCTCAGGATCTCGCGCCTTGTCGGCGTTCTTGGTCGAACTGGGGGCGCCGATCAGCGTGGCGTCCACGATGGTTCCGGTGCCCACCTTCAAGCCTTGGGCTTCCAGCTCCTGGTTCACCTGCAGAAACAGACCCGCGCCAAGATCGTGGGTTTCCAGCAGACGACGGAACTTCAGCAGCGTAGTGGCATCGGGTACACGCCCACGGCCAAGATCAATTCCCACGAACCGCCGCAGCGCGGTGCTGTCCAGCAAGGCTTCCTCGCAGGCCTGATCGGCAAGATTGAACCAGTGCTGCACGAAATACATCCGCAGCATCCGTTCCAGTCCCACCGGGGGGCGGCCCTTGCCGGCCTTGGGATAGTGCGGTGCGATCACCGCGCACAAGGCCGACCAAGGCACCAACGTCTCCATCCGCGCCAGGAACACATCGCGCCGGGTCGGGCGACGATGTTGTTCAAAGCCGCTCTGCTGGTCCGCTGACATCGCCAAGGTCTGCTGTTTCATCGGCTTGATCGGTCATCGCTGTGATCTAGCGATTTTTGCAGATGCTGAGGACTTTTTCAGCATTGCCCTAATTGGCAAAGCGATCCCCGGGGCATGGGAATTACAGGTCAGCGCTCGCCACTGCCTCAGGCAGCGTCCGATGGCCTACAAGTACTCACGAAGCAATCACGCAACCACGCCGCAGCCTTGTCATTTTGAGAGCGTGGGTGCCATGCCATTGCGAGCTTGAATTGAGGAATTTCCATCGGCAATTCGATCAGATCGACCAAATTTACGTATCGCTGAAGCAGCTGCCTGGGTAGCGTTGCCACCCCATCGGTCTGCGACAAAATCAAAGCAATTTGGTTATAGCTCGTTACGGCGGCTACAACCGTGCGCTGCTGGCCCAGCGACGCGACAAGATCATCAACCGGCGTTGTGAAGTCTGCACGCGAGGAAACCACGACGTGCGGGAGAGCGCAGTATTCATCCAGGTCCGGAGCTCCTTTGCCTCGTGGATGCCCATGCCGCTGGGCCAGGGCGAAATCTGCACTCAGCAGATGGCGTGCCTTGAGGACAGCAGGCACTTTAGCCTGATCGCCCAAGAACAGGTCGACCGCGCCACGGGCCATCTGGTCCACAAGGTTGATGTCTGCCGAGGGCACGACAGCAATGCGCAATCGTGGATTTCCCAAGCGCATGACCGTGGCCATCACGTCCATGCCCAACATTGTGAAAACACTATCGTTGGCTGCGACCACGAACGTCCTGTCTGAACTTAATGGATCAAACGCTTGCGGTTGTGTGACAGCCTCGCGTAACAATGCAAGAGCTTCTGCTAGTCGAGGCTTCAGCGTCATGGCGAATTCGGTGGGCACCATGCCACGACCGTTCTCCGATGGCACCAGCAACGGATCCCCGAACGCCTCGCGCAAACGCGCAAGCTGCCCGGACAACGCTGACTGGCTGATATGCACGCGTTTTGCGGCACGGCTGACGTTCAATTCTTCCAACAGAACGTCCAACGACAACAGGAGCGGCAGGTCCGCGCGCTTCATATCCATTTCTTTGATACCTGATATCAGTAAAGGCGACTCACGCTCGGTCCACAGACGAACTTAGCCTAGCGATCCCGAATCGCATCGACCCCGTTCATCATGACCGCCGCCCTGAAGTTCTACTACCACCCGACACCAAATCCCTCCAAAGTGGCTCTGTTCCTGGAGGAAGCCGGGCTCGAATACGACATGATCCCGGTAGACATTCTACTCGGCGACCAGCATTCCTCGAGCTTCAAAGCTCTGAATCCAAATGAAAAGGTCCCCGTTGTCGTCGATGCGGGAGTCGCGATCTTCGATAGCACCGCCATCTTGTTGCACCTATCGAAAAAGACTGGCCTATACCTAGGCGACGACGATCCACAGACCCAGGCAGACCTGCTGTCGTGGCTGATGCTGATCTCCTCTGGCCTAGGCCCCTTCACTGGCCAGGCGATCCACTTTCATCACTACGCACCCTCTTTGCCATATGCGATCAATCGCTATGAATTCGAGGCCAAGCGTCACTGGGCGCTGGCAGATCAACGTCTGTCTGAAACACGCTACCTCATGGGTGAGCACTACACGGTCGCAGACATGTCCGTATGGGGTTGGTGTCGCGGGCTGAACTATCTGATGGGCCCGAAGGCTTGGGAGGACTTCCCGCATGTCGGCCGCCTCTATCAAGAAATCAATAAGCGTCCCGCAGCCCAACGCGTATCCCAGCTCGCTGCGCGCTACCCATTCAAGCAAGGCACCGATGCCGACACGCTTTCAAACCTGTTCCGCCACGGAGGGCTCGACACCTGAGCGCTCATCTTACTTCAGTTCTTCCGGTAAATCTGTTCCTACTCCGTATCACAATTGGGCTAAAAAAATGAACAAGAAAATCGCATTGATCACTGGCGCCAACAAGGGGATCGGCCTTGAGACAGCACGCCAGCTGGCAAATTTGAACATTCACGTGATCCTGGCAAGTCGCAAGTTTGAAACAGCACAGAAGGAGGTGGAGCGTATCCAGAGTGAGGGACACAGCGCAGAGGCTGTTTATCTTGACGTGACCGACAGCGCATCAATCTCAGCAGCTGCGGCAAACCTCGAACATCGCCACGGCCATATCGATATCCTTGTCAACAACGCAGGAACGATGCTCGACGCATTCGACAAGGCCCCATCACAGCAGTCACTTTCCATGTGGAGAGAAACCTTCGACACCAACGTCTTCGGAGTGGTCGAAGTGACCAACGCTTTTCTTCCTCTGATCAAAAAATCTGATGCTGGGCGCATCGTCAACGTCTCCAGCATACTCGGCTCCATGGCTGCCAACGTTGATCCGGACTCTGATTTCTACAACTTCAAGATCCCCGCCTACAATGTTTCCAAGTCGGCGCTGAATGCGTGGACCGTTCACCTGGCATACGAGCTGCGGGAAACTTCCATCAAGGTGAACGCGGCTCACCCAGGTTTCGTCAAGACCGACCTGCATGGTGTCGATGCCCCGCTATCGCCATATGACGGCGCGCGCAGCAGCGTTCTTCTTGCAACACTGCCGAACGATGGTGCGACTGGAGCGTTCTTTCACGATGGTGTCGTGCAGCCTTGGTGAACTAGGCGAATCTGGCTGATTCCTGCGCATGCACGAGGCCGCGCAAGTCAATTCAGATTCCGTGGCGAAGTACTCTCTTCCACAGTCATATATGGCGCTCGCGAGCATGTTCACTATGCTCACTTTCGCTGCTCGCCGCGCCAGGTGTCGGGATAATATCCGGCACCTGCCGCCCTGCTCTGCCCGATTTCCAAAGGCAAGAAAGCCCCGCCTAATTTGTGGCTAAGCCTCCGGCAATCTCTTGAACTGAGGTAGAACTTGGGGATTGCCTTGCCGCAACCAAGTGAAGACTCGAGCGCAGCCCTTACCCGGAGGGCGCCGTCAAAAATCTTACTAATCGCCCTGCCCTGTCGGTCCGCTACCGGCCGAGGCTGTGTGAAAACTCCCACATCGCTGGCAAGATCCAAGCACTCCTCGATCGGTGCTGATCATGAAGCGATTCGTCGATGGCGTAGACCGGACACAGGCGCTGCTGCTGCCTGACCGGCTCGAGGATTACGTTCACCAGGACAATCCTGTTCGCCTCGTCGACGCCTTCGTGGAAGCGCTGGATCTTGCGTCACTGGGCTTTGATGCGGCCAGCCGCGCCGCCGGTGGCCGACCTGCCTATCACCCGGGCGCGCTGCTCAAGATCTACACCTATGGTTACCTCAACCTGGTGCAGTCCAGCCGCCGGCTGGAGCGCGAGGCGCAGCGCAACCTTGAGGTGATCTGGCTGACGGGGCGTCTGGCGCCCGATTTCAAGACGATCGCCGACTTCCGCAAGGACAACGGCGCCGCGATTGTGGCGGTGTGCAGTCGCTTCACTGCGTTGTGCCGCAGGATGAAGGTGTTCTCGCATGCCGTGGTCGCGATCGACGGCAGCAAGTTCAAGGCGGTCAACAGCCGCGATCGCAACTTCACGGTCGGCAAGATCAAGGCGCGGCGCAGCCAGCTCGACGAGAGCGTTGCCCGTTATCTAGCTGAAATGGATCGTGCCGATCGCGACCCGGCGCAGCTGCCCGAGGCACGCATCCCGCAGCTGCGCGACAAGCTGGCCAAGGTGCGCGAGCAGATGGCTGCGCTGGATCGCATCGAACAGGAGCTGCAGGAAGCGCCCGACAGCCAGATCTCGGAGACGTCCAAAACCCTCGAGACATCGGGGGTTTTTTGTGGCCTGAGGTTTTTGGGATCAGGCCTTGAACTATCGGGAGACAAAGCAGACTCACCGACGGGCCCTCCAGCGCGCCTGCCTGACCGGGGCGCGGTGAGAACGCGACATGACGCCGCGGGGGTGCCGACGCCGAAGGCAAGACCGGTGTCGGCTGGCCGCCGCGCGAAACCTTGGGGCTTGGCTACCTGCCACACGAGGTCCTGGATCAGCCGGCGGGCGGTGAGCGCACGTCCTGTTCCTGGCCGCGCGCGATTTCGTACCCGCCCGCACGCCAGGCGCTCAGGCCACCGGCCAGGGGGAAGACCTGGCGGAACCCCATGGCGCGAAGCTTGCGATAGGCGATGACCGCCGAAACCTCGGACGGACAGTCGCAATACACCACCACCCGCGCATCGCGCTGGGCGCGCATCGCCGGGCCCGTCCAGTCGACGCTCTCGAAAGTGGACGCCCCATGGATCCGCTCCTGCTCCCAGAGCTTCCTCTGGCGGACATCGACCAACAGCACCCCGTCGCGCCCCTGCAGCATGGCGTTGAGTTCCTGCACGGACAGACGCGCGACCGACACATCGCGGCTGGAGAACCGGTCCCAGGCCTTGCGCGCCAGGTACAGCGCCAGCAGCGCGGCGGCGAGCACCAGCCCCCAGCGCCCGAGGCTGACCAGCGTGTCGAGCAGGCGCTCGACCGCATCGGAGAAGACCCAGCCCAGCGCCAGGCCCGAGGACGCCCACACCAGCGCGCCCACCGCGTCGTAGACGATGAAGGTCCGGCGCGGCACCTGGGTCGCGCCGGCCATGGCGGTGGCCACGGTCGCGAAGCCGGGGATGAATTTGGCCACGATCAGCGAACGCGCGCCCCAGCGGTCGAACACCGACTCGGTCTGCGCAACGCAGCCGTCGGGCGTCAGTGACAGGCGGCACATGCCGCGCAGCACGCGCGCGCCATAGCGGGACCCGGCGGCGTACCAGCCGAAGTCGGCGATCACGCAGGCCAGCACCGCGGACAGCGCCGTCAGGCCCAGGGACTGTTCCCCGGCTGCCGCCAGGGAGCCTGCGACCACCAGGAGTGGAAATGCGGGGATCGGCAAGCCGGCCTGCTCGACGAGCACCCACCCGAACACCAGCAGGACACCGTACTGGGTGATGAGTTCGATTAGGGCGTACATGCGGGATCCATCGGCGCGTGGCGCGTCTTTGCTGGGAATGCCCGACGCGCGGCGGGCGGCCCGCACGCCAAGCGGACGCAGCGTACACCGCCGCTGCAAGCGCGACGAGGCGATGGACGTCACGCTCCGTACCAAGCTCTATCGGGCCTGGGTATCTCTTATTTGATGCTCTACATCTTGACCCGCTTCGCGTACCAGCGGGCGCAACGACCAGGCGAGCTGGCTGGCGCCGCGCAAGACCGTCCGCAAGCTCGCCTCAACCCAAAGGCTTGGACGCAAAGTCCTGCTCAACACTGACCAATGGAGCCGGTACGCCATCACTCTATCGCCTGCACCGCAGCCTAGGGCGATCCGCGAGCAGATGACGCTGGCACCGTAAGCATTCGGATATCTCAGATATCTGACCACGTTAATCCGGCCACCCAATTGATCGAGAGTGATTGAGTGGGTCGCCAGAGCCGCATCGCGCGGCCGGATGAGACCAACTACACCACCTCCCAAACAGACAGGTTGATCGTTTTGGTCCGCAAGCCTCAGCCGCGTGGCCCCTTCGCGGAAGACGCGTCCACCGCCGCCCCTGTTCAGCCCTGCCATCACGCATCGGGCACGCAGCCGGCAGGATGCTGGCCGTCCACCGGCTGCTGGATGCGCGCCATGATGCGTTTGATGAGCTCCACGCTGTTTTTCGGCCTGGGTCTCGGAATCGGGACCCTGCTCAGCGATGCTGGCGGAACCGCTGGCACGGCGGGTGTCTCGGATATCCAGGACGCGCGCCTCACCGCCGGGGACGCCGCACCCCTGGACCGCGCGGCCGAACGCGTCCTGCCCATGCCGGCCAAGAGCCAGGATGGTCCCCTGCAGCGCCTGGACGCATGCCCCGGCAACTGTGTGAGCGCCGAAGCGCACCGTCCGGCACAAAGCTGAGCGCCCCGCAGGCGCTTGCGCGCCGGTGAATTTATCCACATAATGCGCGGCTCGCTGCGTCCGGCTCCCGCCGGATCAGGGTCAGGAAGCGCGATTTCCGGCCCGCCCGGCAGCGAATCACTCCCGTATCGCATGGCCTTTGACGCATTTCGCGACATCGGCCGGGGCCGCCATCTCCCAGGCTATGGGCGATTCAATTTCATCGAGGTGCACAGATGTCCCGCGTATGCCAAGTGTCCGGCAAGCGAGTGATGACCGGTAACAACGTCTCGCACGCCAACAACAAGACCCGCCGCCGTTTCCTGCCCAACCTGCACGAGCGCCGCTTCTGGGTCGCCAGCGAGAACCGCTGGGTCAAGCTGAAGGTTTCCGCGCACTCCCTGCGCACCATCGACAAGAACGGGATTGACTCCGTTCTGGCTGAGCTGCGTGCGCGCGGCGAAAAGATCTAAAGGAGATCAATCATGGCAGGCAAGCGCGACAAGATCCGCCTGATTTCTTCGGCAGGCACCGGTCACTTCTACACGACCGACAAGAACAAGAAGAACACCCCGGGCAAGATGGAAATGAGCAAGTACGACCCGGTCGTGCGCAAGCACGTGATCTACAAGGAAGGCAAGATCAAGTGACGCAACGGCGCGGGTGCTGGCACCCGCGCTTGCCATTGCGTCATTCTCGCGAAAGCGGGGATCCAGCGCCTTACGAAAAAGCCCGCCGCAAGGCGGGCTTTTTCGTGACCGGCTGAAAAGGCCGCGCCTCCTGTAGCGCCGAGCTTGCTCGGCGGCTCTTCGGACAGATCGACCGGAAAGCGCCAGCGGACCAAGGTCCGCTCTACGGGTGCACGTTGGTGCCGACCGGATCGCGCGCCCACGGCACGCAGCTGCTACCGCGTTGACGCAGACATCGGCAGAATTGAGGTCCCGACCCGATCACCGAGACTTCGATGACCGAGCCGTCCTCCATCGGCAGCTGGCTGCTGATCCTGGACTGGGTGATCCGCCTGGCCGCGCTGGCGTGGATCCCCTCCCGGACCACGCCGGCGGCAGCGCGCAGCTGGCTGCTGCTGGTGTTCTTCGTCCCGCTGGCCGGCTTGCCGCTCTACCTGCTGTTCGGCCACCCGTGGCTGTCGCGCGAACGCATCCGGCGCCAGGCCGAGGCCTCGCAGCTGATCCGTGAGGAACAGAAACCCCTGGGCGAGCTGCGCTGGCATCCAGCCGGCGACGGCGCCGATACCGAGATGGTCCCGCTGGTCGAACGCCTGGGCGATTTTATGCCCACCCACGGCAACGCAGTGACCCTGCTGGACGATTACGAGGCCTCCCTGCGCGCCCTGCTGGAGGACATCGCCACCGCGCAAGACCGCGTCCACCTGCTGTATTACCTGATGTTCGACGACCGGGTCGGGGACATGGTCTGCCAGGCCCTGCTGCAGGCCGCCGCGCGCGGCGTGGAATGCCGCCTGATGCTCGACGCGGTGGGCGCCAAGCGCGGCATGCGCGCCTACGCCACGCGCCTGCGCGCCGGCGGGGTGCGGGTCCAGGAACTGCTGCCCGGCGGCCTGCGCTGGCGGCGCAGCGGGCGCATCGACCTGCGCAACCACCGCAAGGTCGCGGTGATCGACAACCGCGCCGGCTACATCGGCTCGCAGAACCTGGCCGACCCAGGCGCCTTCGTGCGCGGCCACCCCAACCGCGAACTGGTCGCGCGCGTGGAGGGCCCGGCGGTCTCGCATCTGGAGGCCATCTTCGCCAGCGACTGGTACCTGGAGACCGGCGAGCGCCTGGACGTGATCGTGACCACGCCGGTGCGCGAGTCCAACGTGGCTGCACAGCTGCTGCCCAGCGGGCCGGCCTATCCGTTCTCCAATGCGCGCGACGTGGTGTGCGCATTGATCCACCTGGCCCAGCGCAAACTGGTGCTGACCACGCCGTACTTCGTGCCCGACGACGGCACCATGAGCGCGCTGCGCATCGCCGCGCTCTCCGGCGTGGACGTGCAGCTGATCCTGTCGGCCAGCAACAACCAGCGCCTCACCGCCTGGGCGCAGGAGTCCTATTACGGCGAGCTGCTCGAATCGGGCGTCAAGATCGCCCACTACCGCCCGCACTTCCTGCACGCCAAGCACCTGAGCGTGGATGAGGACATGGCGCTGGTCGGCTCGATGAACCTGGACATCCGCTCCTTCGCCCTCAACGCCGAGGTGGGCATGCTCTGCTACGACGCTGGCGTGGTGGCCAGCATGCGTCGGATCGAAGCCGAGTACCTGGCCGAGGCGGAGGTGCTGACGCTGGAGCGCTGGAACCAGCGACCGGCCTGGAAGCGCAGCCGCGAAGGCATTGCGCGACTGGCCGATTCGTTTATCTAAGCCGACGTGCTGGCAGCCGCCAGGCGCATCGCACCCCACGCCAGCAGGCCGAGCCGCTTCATGCGACATGCGCGCGTGCGGGGCGTCGCATGGCGTTCGCATGCAGCGCCCGGATCACTGCAGCGTGCTCAGGCCGCGGCCTGGGCCGGCAGCGCATCGTCGAAGCGATAGATGTCCATCGCCAGAAAGCCCATGTCGATACCCGCATCGATGCGCGTGGCGCGAAACGTGTCGCCCGCCGCGCCCATCGCTAAATAGATCGGCTGCCAGTGCTCGTCGGTGGGATGAGCCTGCTCGGCACCCGGCGCGCGCCGCCGATAGTCCAGCAGCGCCTCCACGTCGCCGGCTGCCAGCGTGCGCTCGACCCAGTCGATGTACGGCCGCACATACGGCGCCTGCCGGCCTTCGCCGTAATTGCGCAGATCATGCAGGTTGTGGGTGATGCTGCCCGAGCCGATCACCAGCACGCCCTCCTCGCGCAGCGGTGCCAGCGCGCGGCCCACGGCCAGCTGGTGTGCCGGGCCAGCCAGGGGCTGGATCGACAGCGGCACCACCGGCACGTCGGCGTCCGGGTAGAGCAGGCGCAGCGGCACCCACATGCCATGGTCCAGGCCGCGCCGCGGATCGATGTGTGGCTGCAGGCCGGCCGCGTCCAGCAGCTGGGCCACGCGCAGCGCCACCTCCGGTGCGCCCGGCGCCGGATACTGGATGTCGAACAGCGCCTGCGGGAACCCGCCAAAGTCATGAATGGTCTCCGGCGTGGCCGCGCTGCCCACCAGCGGCGCGCGGGCCAGCCAGTGCGCCGAGGCGATCACCACCGCCCTGGGCCGGGGCAGGTCGCGGGCCAGTTCGGCCAGGCGCTGGCCCACCTGCCCGGGGTCGAGCGCGGTCATCGGCGAGCCGTGCGAGATATACAGCGAGGGCAGGCGGGCGGATGCGTTCATGGCAGGGTCTGTTCCAGCACGAAGAAAGTGACCGCAGCGTATTCCCGCCAACCCAAGGGATAAACTGCGCGGGAAGCCAGAATTTGTTGCGGAGGCAGAAACAATGGACACGCTTGAGGCCATGCGGGTCTTCGCCACGGTGGTCGAGCGCAGCGGGTTTTCCGCCGCGGCCGACGCCCTGGACATGTCCACCCCCAGTGTCACCCGCCACGTCGCCTGGCTGGAGCAGCGCCTGGGCACGCGCCTGCTCAACCGCACCACCCGCCATGTCAGCCTGACCAGCGCCGGGGCTACCTACCACGAGCGCTGCCTCAAGCTGCTGGCCGAGTTCGAAGCGACCGAGGCGGCGCTCACCGCCCAGACCCTGGAACCCTCTGGCACGCTGCGGGTCAACGCCCCGGTGAGTTTCGGCATCGCCCGCCTGGGGGATCTGGTCACCCGGTTCTCGCGCCTGCATCCGCAGGTGGTCGTGGACGTGGATCTGTCCGACCGCCTGGTGGACCTGGTCGAGGAAGGCTACGACGTGGCGATCCGGATCACCCGCGAGCCCGCGCCCTCACTGATTGCCCGGCCGCTGGCCGAGGCGGAGATGATGCTGTGCGCCGCGCCCGCGTACCTGCGCCAGGCTGGGACGCCGCAACGCCTGTCTGAACTGGCCAGCCACCAGGTGCTGGGCTACCGCTACTGGGCGGGCGGCGACGAATGGCGCTTGCATGGCCCCGACGGCGAGGAAAGCGTCCGCGTGCGCGAATCCATGCGCGCCAACAACGGCGACCTGCTGCGCGAAGCGGCGATCGCGGGAATGGGTATCACCCTGCAGCCGGACTTCATCGTCGGCGAGGCGGTGGCCGATGGCCGCCTGGTGCGCCTGCTGCCGCAGTACCAGGTGCCCGCCGTGCGCATCTACGCTGTCTACGCCAGCCGCAGTCACCTGGCACCCAAGGTGCGCAGTTTCATCGACTTCCTGGTCGAGACTTTTGGGAGCACCTGTCCGCGCCCTGCCTCCGGCCTCACCCAGGCCGCCTAGGACCTCCCATGCCTTTCCTGCCCCCACAGGACATTGCCATCATCGGTGGTGGCGCCGCCGGCACGCTGACCGCGCTCCACGTGCTGCGCCGGGCCAACGGTCCGCTGCGCATCGCCATCCTCGAACCCCGCCCTGGCCTGGGGCGCGGCGGCGCGCACGCCACCGAGCATGCCGAGCACCTGCTCAATGTCCGTGCCGGCGGCATGAGTGCCTTCAACGCGGTGCCGGGCGACTTCGTGGACTGGCTGCAGCACGACATGGCCGAAACCCCGCGCGAGGCGCTGGCGGCCAGCTTCCAGCCGCGTCGGCGCTTCGCCGCGTATCTGGCCGCGCGTCTGGCCCAGGCGCAGCAAGCGAGCCAGGCCACGCTGATCCACCTGCGCGTGCGTGCGCTCGGGCTGGAGCAGGCCGACGACGGCTTTGTGCTCGCTTTGGCCGACGGCACCACACTGCAGGCTGCGGCCGTGGTGCTGGCGACCGGCAATGCGCCGCGTCCGCTGCCGGCGCGCGGCGCGTCATCGCTACCGGCCGGGCGGCGGGTCGAGGCTTGGGACATCCCCGCAATCGAACGCATCGCGCCCGAAGCGCGGGTGTGCATCGTTGGTTCCGGCCTGAGCATGGTCGATGCCGCCATGGCCCTGCTCAGCGCTGGTCACGCCGGGCCGTTGCACGTGGTCTCGCGCCATGGGCTGATGCCGCTGCCGCACGTGGACGGACAGCCCGCCCATGCACTGGACATCGACGTCTTCGCCGCGCTGCCGCTGCGCGCACGCATGCGCGCGCTCCGGCAGGAGGTCGCTGAAGCCCAGGCACGCGGCGTGCCGTGGCAGTCGGTGATCGACGCCCTGCGCCCACACGTGCAGCACCTGTGGACCACGCTGTCGGCTGACGACCAGCGCCGCTTCCTGCGCCATGTCGTGCGCCTGTGGGACGTGCATCGTCATCGTATCGCCCCGGCTATTCACCAGCAGCTGATGGCCGCGATGGCACGCGGCCAACTGCAGCGCCATCGCGCGCGCCTGGCGACGGCCATCGCCGGCGAGCGCTGCGTGCAGCTGCAGGGACAGGGGCGCGATGGCGAAGCGCTAGCGTTGGACGTCGAACACGTCATCAACGCCACCGGCGTTGAACTGCGCATCCAGGCCATGAGCAACCCATTGTTGACCGAACTGATCGGCCGCGGCCTCGCCCGCCCCGGCCCCCACGGTATCGGCCTGGACACCGCCCCCGACGGCCGTCTGCGCGACGCCAACGGCCACGCACAGCGCGGGCTGTTCGCCCTGGGCAGCCTGCGCATCGGCACCCTGTGGGAGTCGCTGGCGATCCCGGAGCTGCGAGGGCAGGCTGAGGGGATTGCGGCGTTAGTGTTGGCGCAGTGATGTTGCTAGAGCTAAGGCTCTGCACAACCACCGAGAATGGCTCAAACAGCATGATATCCAACGCTATCTAGGCCACCTTTGCAGCGCGGGATTGACCCGCCCCCCCCAGGCAAACCTTTGCGTTCCTAGCATCCTTCGAAAATTCAGGATCCTGGGCGCTCATCGCGAATCGCCTCCAGCCCTATAAAGTGGCATTAAGAGCAAGCGACGAAGAGTTGGCTAGATGCGCCCGCTTCGCACACAAGCAGAAACATGTATTTGCTATCAACTGCCGCACATTCGGACTAGATCGAACTCTCACACGTGCTGCCAGGTCATCGCTTTCACTCATTCCACTTCCGAATGGCATTTGTGAGGACAATCATCTTATTGCCCCAATCCAAACGATTTTCCATCACCTCTTTGGTCATATGAGGGCGCGCTGCGATAGCCAGCTCAACTTTATCTACCGCCTGAAGCCCAAGCTCACTTTCCAGATATGACTTTCCCTTAGCCGCCTTCTTGGCACTGGGGAAGAACAGGGCATATTGATCAGGATCGGCAGCGCTAGGCTTACCGAGTGCAGCTGAAAGAACGGCTCCAGGCAAATAGCTTTCGATCTCCTTGCCCGCCGTGATCCAAATCGCAGCGTTAGGCATATTCTTAACTGCGTGCTGGGCCTTTCTCACACGGGGCTTGAGGCGCGCAGCACTAGATGACCGATCGCTATCGCAGATCAATGCGACGTTCCGATTGAGTGGAATTAGGTTGATCAAGCCATCTTCTTCAGCCCCGGGGGGCGCGAGTGTCGTCCTGGCGAGCAATGAGCCGCCATAGAACGCGCAGGCGTAATCGCGGCCTTCAAGCAGCTCTCCGCCAGAAAAAATCTCGATCCAGTGGTTTATATAGATCGCATCTGATGGACCCTCCACCCAGATAATGCCATTGGCCTGAAGGATGTCAGAGGCCTTCGCGCCAAGCTCTCCTAGCACGTGAGCTCGATCGAAGAACTTGTCGATGGTTTGAGTGCTTGCGCTCTCCCCATCATGGGAGATCCGGACGAACTGGGCGTACTCGGCGCGGCTAAATAGGTCTAACGTGGCGCTAGAGTGGGTTGTGAAGAACACGAAGCATTGATGCTCTTGCGTGAAAGCATCGATAAACTTGAGGAGTCGTCTAAGAAGTGAGGGATGGAGATTGTTCTCTAGTTCCTCGAAGGCAAAGACGTAATCCGACGGCGAACGGTTCTCGATCTTTGGAATCAACAAGAGATTCAGGAGCACCAGGATCACGGTCTTCAGCCCGCTGCCTGAGTTGGTGAGCGGGATCAATCCTTTGCGCTGCTCCTCTAAAAATACTTCCCACTGCCCAGCCGAAGCAGCTCCCGAGTCTTGGTCGTGCTGCTGGATGAAGATCTGCAAGAACTCCCCATCAGGTCCGAAGATCTGGTTCAGGGCTTTGCGAAGCTCATTTTGAATGATCGGGCGGCTAACCGAGATCTTCCCGGCGTTGATCAAGTGGTCGCGAATGATATTGGTCGCCCCGCGACCGTCAGGCCAGAGCTTAAGGCTGGATTCCGCAATCTCCGGGCGAATGTCGCGATCTGCCATCAGATGAAGAAAGCTTTTGCTGTCGAATGGGGTGGCGATCCGCGAAAGTGCCTGCTTAAGCCCGTGCAATGCGCCCTGACCTGGGTGATAGCTCACACGGTTACCATAAACATTTGTGCTACGTGGCTGTGTCTCTAGAATCTCAACGTCTGAGTCCTTCGACCATTTAACAGGTGTGTCGACAAAAAATAGTCCGTTGTCACTCCAGTGATCACCATTCATAGCTCCGCCACTGTGGTGGCGCGGGAAGAATGGGCGCAAATCGTCTTCGGTGATGATTCCCTCAAGCAAGAAGGAACCCTCGCGGGCCTGGCGAGAGTGGCTGCCCTCGCACATGTTCCTTACCAGATTTAGCAGCTGAGACTTGCCGGTATTGTTCCTTCCGATGATCACCGTTATCGGAACGAACTTGTCGAACCCGCACCAGCCTCCTGTGAAACAGCTGTATCCCTTCACCTTAGCGCTTGTAATTGGCATCCCTGTTCCCCTGTTGTCCCGTGCGCCAACTCAGCGCTGTGTCGCTTAAGTCTATGGGATGCGGGGCGTTTATCTAATGTGGATATCTGCGAAGGACTTGCCAACCAATCTAGTTGACTTCACAAGAAGAGGAGCGGCTTAAGGCATAGCTTCCCTGTTACGACGTGTCGACAAGCAGCGCCCTCACCCCATCACCCGCCCCCACATCTCCCGAATCGCGAGCCCGCCGCCGCCGATCAGCACGCCGAAGTACACGATGCTGGCCAGGTTCATCAGGTGGCCGAGCAGCACCGCCACGCCGTCGCGCTGCATCAGGCCGATGGCGAGCAGCAGCAGGGCGATGGCGGGCAAGGTGTTGCTGAAGGGCACGAAGCCGAACGGGGCCATCAACAGCACGGCGCCCAGGACCAGTCCGGCATCGTTGAGCATCTGCGCCGGGCGTGGATCGACCAGCCCGGGCAGGCGATGCGGGCGGCTGATCTTCTGCAGGCGGCCGACCCAGGTCAGGCCGCGCGTCAGTGCAGCCCGTAGCCGGTCTGCCGGTAGCTGACGCTGGCGCAGGCGGGCCGGCAGCCACGGTGGGCGGCGCAAGAGCCGCGAGACGCCCACCAGCAGGATGCCCGCGCCGAACACCGTGCTCACCCCGGGGATGGACACCGGGATCAGGAACACCAGGGTCAGCAGCGCGGTCAGCATCAACAGGCCTTGTGGGCCGAACTGCTCCAGCAGCGCATCCAGGCTGAGCTGGTCCGGCGGGAGGCGATCAATGGCGTGCTGCAGCTGGTCGCCCAGCGTCTGCTCCGAGGCGGTCGAGGACATGCGCGAGGGGCGTGTGGTGAGGGAGGCGCCCGAGCCTAGCCCGAAGGCCGATGTCGGCGCTGTCATGCACCGATCGGACGGGGGCTGGCGTTCAATCAGGCGTGCCGACGCTCGCTGTGGGCGGCCAGGAACGAGCGCAGCGAGGCCGGCTTGACCGGCTTGGTCAGCAGCCGGTAGCCGCGCTCGCGCGCCTCGACCTTGAGCTCGTCGCGGCCATCGGCGGTGAGCAGGGCCCCGGCAATGGGCTTCGGACTGGCGGCACGCAGCGCATCGAGCGTATCCAGGCCTTCCAGGCGATCGTGCAGGTGGTAGTCGACCAGCATCACCGCCGGTGCATCGGCGACCACGCGTTCGAGCGCCGCGTCCACGGTACTGGCACTGACCACCTCCACGCCCCAGCGGCCCAGCAGCACGCGCATGCCGTCCAGGATCTCCTGGTCGTTGTCCACGCACAGCACCTTCAGGCCGGTGAGCGAATCGCTGGCCGGTGGGCGCCGCTGGCGCACGGCCGGGGCGCTGACGGCGGCCGCACGCGGCACGGTGATGGAGAACATGCTGCCCATGCCGACGTTGCTGCGCGCATCCAGCGGCGCATCGAGCACGCGGGAGATGCGCTGGCAGATCGACAGGCCCAGCCCCAGGCCCTGTTCGCCCCAGTCGAAGGGCTGCTGGTAGCGCTGGAACTCATCGAAGATCTGACGCATGTGCTGGGGCGGGATGCCCGGGCCGGTGTCCCACACCTGCAGTTCCAGCAGCGCGCCGCGCCCGCGCATGCCCAGCACGATGCGGCCCGAGCGGGTGTAGCGCAGCGCGTTGGCGATGAAGTTCTGCAACACGCGGCGCAACAGGCGGCGGTCGCTGCGCACCGGCGCGCTGGCGCGGGTATGCACGCGCAGCTGCAGGCCGCGGTTGGCCGCGACAGGCGCGTACTGGGCGGCCAGCTCGCGCAGCAGCTCGGCCGCGTCGAAGTCGCTCAACTCGGTGCGCAGGCGATTGGCGTCCATGCGCGAGACATCCAGCAAGCCGTCCAGCAACTCCTCGGCCGCACGCAGCGAGGCGTCCACGCGCTCGGCCAGGCGCACCTGCTCGGCCGCATCGCCGCCGCTCTCGCGCAGGGCCGAGGTGAACAAGCGCGCGGCGTTGAGCGGCTGCAGCACGTCGTGGCTGATGGCCGCCAGGAACCGGGTCTTGGACTGCTGCGCGGCCTCGGCTTCCTGGCTGCGCTCGGCCACGCGCTGCTCCAGCGTCTCATTGACGCGCAGCAGCGCCTGTTCGACGTGCTTGAACTCGGTGACGTCGTTGTAGCTGGTCACGTAGCCGCCGCCGGGCAGCGGCTGGCCGCGCATCTCGATCACCTGGCCATCGCTGCGCACGCGCTCGAACACATGCGGGCTGCCCGCGCGCATGTAGCCGATGCGCTTGCTGACCTGCTCCTCCACATCGCCGTCGCCCAGCTCGCCCTTCTCCGCGTTGTAGCGGATCAGGTCGGCCACGGGGCGGCCGACGTAGAGCATGCCCTCGGGGTAGCCGAACATGGTCTGGTAGCGACGGTTCCAGGCCACCAGGCGCATCTCGTGGTCGACCACGCTGACCCCGGAGCTGATGTTCTCCAGCGTGGAGGAAAGGATCTCGCGGTTGAAGCGCAGCTCCTGCCCGGCCTCGTCCAGCACCGCGACCACCTCGCCCAGTTCCATGCCCGAGCCACGCAGCACGCTGGTCAGCACCAACCGCGCCGAGGCCGCGCCGATGGCCGAAGCCAGCAGCCGCTCGGTGAACTGCACCCAGGCGCGGTCGGCGTTGGCATCGAGCTTGAGCTCGCGGCCCAGCTCCTCGGCCTGCTCGGTGAAGGCGCGGCTGGCATGGCGCTCGCCAACCACGCGCTGGGCCAGGGACATCAGGTCGGCTACGCGCACGTTGCCCGGCCACTCGCTGGCGATCAGCGCGCGCCGCTGCGCATATGGGTCCAGGAACGGCACGATGCGCAGCCGCTCGTCCAGGCTGGGCCGCCAACGCGCCGAGACGATCATCATCGTGGCCGCATTGAGCAGCAGGGACCAGAACGTGCCGTGGGTCAGCGGATCCCAGCCAGACAGGTGGAACAACTGCTGCGGGCGCAGCCAACTGATGTCGAACGGCCCGGTGCGCAGCCATTCCGGCCCCAGCCAGCCCGAGGCCGACAGCGTCGGCAGCAGCAGCGTGTAACCCCACACCGCAAAGCCCACCGCCATGCCCAGCTCCACGCCGTGGCGGCTGGCGCCTCGCCAGTACAGGCCGCCGATCAGCGCCGGGGCGAACTGCGCCACCGCCGCGAAGGCGATCAGGCCGTAGCTGGCCAGCGTGCTGTCGCCATTGCTGCCCCGGTGGTAGGCGTAGGCACCCAGGGCCAGCAGCACGATGACGGCACGGCGGATCCACAGCACGCGGGTGGCCATGTCGGCGGCGTCGTGGCGCTCGCCCCAGCCCCGGCGCAAGAGGATCGGCATGACCAGGTCGTTGCTGATCATCGTGGCCAGGGCGATGCTGGCCACGATCACCATGCCGGTCGCCGCCGAGAACCCGCCGATGTACGCGGCCATCGCCAGCTTGTCATGGCCCATGGCCAGCGGCAGGGCCAACACGTAGGTATCCCCGGCCTGCGCGCCGCGACCGCCGAACAGCTCCACGCCGGCCGTGGCGATAGGCACCACCATCAGCGAGATGATCACCAGGTAGCCGGCGAACATCCAGCGCGCGCGACGCACGTCGCCCACGTCGCCGCACTCGACCACCGCCACCTGGAACTGGCGCGGCAGACACAGGATGGCCAGAAAGCCCAACAGGGTCTGGGTGAAGAAGCCCACCGGCGGCTGATTCTCGAACAGCGTGCGCGCAGCCTCCCCCAGCGGATGCTCGCGCGCGCCCAGCCAACGCCAGGACACGAAGCCCACCGCGACCAGGGCCACCAGCTTGACCACCGATTCGAAGGCCAGCGCGGCCATCATGCCGTGATGGTGCTCGGTGGCATCGACCTGGCGGGTGCCGAACAGCGCGGCGAACAGCGCCATCAGCAGGGCCACGTACAGGGCCGGATCGTGGAAGAAGCCGGTGGCTTCCGGGTTGTACCCGGTCAGCACGCCCAGGCTCATCGCCACCGCCTTGTACTGCAACGCCAGGTAGGGAATGACGCCGAACAGCGCGATCAGCGTGACCAGCGCAGCCAGCCGGCGCGAACGGCCGTAGCGCGAGGAGATGAAGTCGGCGATGGAGACGATGTTGTGGCTGCGGGCCACCAGCGCCAAGCGCTCGATGATGCGCCAGCCGAACAGCATCAACAGCAGCGGCCCCAGGTAGATCGGCAGGTAACTCAAGCCATGGCGCTCGGCCGTGCCCACCGCGCCGTAGAAGGTCCACGACGAGCAGTACACCGCCAGCGCGGCCGAGTAGATGATCGGACGCAGCCAGCTCCGGTTGGGATAGAGCGGGTAGCGATCGCCCAGCCAGGCCACGCCGAACAACACTGCGGCATAGCCGACGGAGATCCCCAGCAGGACCCAGCCTGAAATCATGGTCTCTCTTCCTGATGGCCGCCGGGCCGCCGTGGCACCTCCCGGCAAGGCGGGCCAGTGTACGTTGCTGCTGTCGGCGCACGCACGCGACCGCCGAGCGGCGATGCGCGCATCGCGATGCATCGGCGTGGACTGAAGAACGCCTGCGCCGTCCGGCTCGCCTGGCGAGTGAGTCAGGCAGGCGCGGTCGCGCCTGCGAGTCGGCGGTTACCGACGCCAAGGCCCGTGCGCGCCGCTTTCTAGGGGTTTGCTGTATGGCCTGGAGCGTCGGGCGCGGCAACGCGCGGAGCGGAACACCGTCATCCTAAGGCGCGATCACGCTGGCCGGACCGGACAGCGCAACGCCATCAACCGCCGCGCAGCGGCAACGCATGCGGCACACCCGCATCGCAGGCGGTATTCAGCCCACCCGCGCCGGGGCGAAGCTTAAACGCGCCACGGTGCCGCGCCCTGGATCGGACTCGATCTGCATGCGCCAGCCCAGGTGCTCGCTCAGCCGGGCGATCAGGTCCAGGCCGATGCCGCCCCCGTCTCGCCCGCCCCCGCCTCGCGCCAGACGGCCATAGACCGCGCTGATCTCTTCCGGCGACATGCCGTGCCCGGGGTCGCGAATGACGACGGTGGCCTCGGGCTCCAGGCCCACCTCGATCCGGCCGCGGTCGCTGTTTTCTACGGCGTTGCGCAGCAGGTTGCCGACCGCGGCCTGGACGATGGCCAGCGGCGCACGGATCGCGCAGGGCTGCAGGGGCGCGACGACCAGCTCCAGGTCACGCCCCTCGGTCAGGTGTTGATGGTCGGCCACGACCTCCGGCAGCAGGTCCTCCAGCGCGACCACATCGGCGCTGCGGTTCAGTCGCGAGGGATCCTTAGCCAGGACCAGCAGCAGGGAGATCAACTGCTCGACATTGCGTGCGGTGCGGCGCACCCGCAACAGCGGCTGGCGGGCGGCGGGCGGCAGGTCCGGCTGCTCCAGGGCCAACTCGTTGGCACCGGCGATCACCGCCACCGGCGTGCGCAGTTCATGGCTGGCGCTGTCGATGAAAGCGCGCTCGCGCTCGACGAAGCGGGCGTTGCGCTCCAGGTAGTCGTTGAAGGCCTCGCCGATCACACGCAGTTCCTCGCTGGCGTCGTCGGCCACGGCGATGCGCGCGGTCCCCTCGTCCGGCCGCAGCCGAACGATCTCGCCAGCCAGCGCGCTCAATGGCCGGACCGCGCGGCCCAGGCCCCAGGCCATGACCAGGCCGAAGATGGAGATGGCCGCCGCCGCGGTGCCGATGGTGACCGCGGTCACCGAGCCCTCCACCCCCTCGAAGCGGGTCAGATCCAGGGCCAATGCCAGCCGTCCCAGGGAAGTGTCCTCCACCAGCACCACGTGCTTGATGCCCCCGATCTCGAAGTCGTCGTGCAGGCCTGGACTGAGCCTGGCCAGTTCGGTCGGCACGTCGGGATCGGTCTGCAGGAAATACATGCGCTCGGCCGGATCGTCGATCCAGTTGTAGCGCGGGTCGGCGGTCCTGCGGTCCACGAAGTGCTGCATGTCCGAACGCATCAGCGAGCGCCAGACCTGACGCTCGGCGTGTTCGTTGACCACCTCGCCGCCCATGACCACCGCAGCGGTCACCACCACCAGGTAGAGCAGGGCCCAGCGCAGCAGGCGCGCGCGCAGCGAGCTTCTACGCGCCATCGGCCGGCGCCGTTCCCGCATCGATGCGATAGCCCACCCGCGGCAGGGTCTGGATCAGCTTGGTGTCGAACGGGCCGTCCACGCTGCGCCGCAGCTCGTAGATATGTGAGCGCAGCATGTCCCCGTCCGGTGGCTCCTCGCCCCACAGCGCATATTCCAGGCGCTGCCGGGTCACCGCAGCCGGGCTGGCCTGCATCAACACTTCCAGGACCTTGCGGCAGGCCGGATACAGATGCAGCGCGCGGCCGGCACGATGGGCCTCCAGGGTGGCCAGATCCAGGGTCAGGTCACCAACCTGCAGGACCCGGCGCCGGTTGCGCCCCTTGGCCCGGGCCAGCAGCGCCTCCAGGCGCACCTCCAGCTCCTGCATGGCGAATGGCTTGGTCAGGTAGTCGTCGGCCCCGGTGCGGAACCCGTCGATCTTGTCGGGCAGCTCGTCGCGCGCGGTCAGCATGATCACCGGCACATCGCTGGCGTGCTCGGCGCGCAAGCGATGCAGCACCTCGCGGCCATCCATGCGCGGCAGCATCCAGTCCAGGACCACCGCATCGAAGGTCTGCGTGGTGGCCAGATGCAGGCCGGTCACCCCATCCGGGGCGGCATCCAGGGCATGCCCACGCGGCTCGAAATAGTCGAACAGGTTGGCGACGAGATTGCGATTGTCTTCGATGACCAGCAGCCGCATGGCCGCATCCTCCTGCACAGGTGGCGGCGCGGGCAGCCCACGCGAGGCGGATTTTGCACGCGCGGGCTGTCGGAATCCCGTGGGAACCGGCGCCGGCGCCCATGTTCCCATAGCCACACGTGACTTGATTGGTTAAGCGCGGCCAACGTCGCTCCGACGGTGCTCCGACAGCGGAATGTCCAGCATGGTGGCGTTTCCGGTGAGCCGTCTGCCTTGCCATGTCCAATACCGTTCTGGTCCGGACGCGTGCGTCCAGCGTTCAACGTCTCCATCCCGATCTCCTGCTGTGGGGCCCGCTGTGTGCGGCAGCCGTGGCCATTGCGCTGTTGCAGAGCGCTGGCGGGGATCTGTGGCTGGCTGATCATCTCTACGCCTGGGAGGGCGGGCGGTGGGCGCTGGAGCACGCCTGGGCGACCGAGACGCTGATCCACCAGTGGGGCAAGCGGCTGGACATCGTGGCCTGGCTGGCGCTGGCGGCAGTCCGGATCTATCTGGTCCGCAAGCCAGCCGCCCGGACCTGGGGCAAGCCGCTGAACTACCTGCTTGTCGCCACGGTGGCCGGGCCCTTGCTGGTGTCCTGGATGAAGGGCTGGACGCTGGTGGACTGCCCCTGGGACCTGGCACGCTACGGCGGCGCCCACCCCTACATCGAGCTGTTGCAGGCGCGTCCGGCTGCCTATGGACCCGGCCGTTGCTTCCCGGCCGGCCATGCGAGCGCCGGCTACGGCTGGCTGGCGCTGTTCTTCGGCCTGGGCGCGGTCCGGCCTCGGCTGGGCTGGTTCGGGCTGGCCATCGGCGCGATGATCGGCCTGGCCTTCGGGATCGGCCAGCAGCTGCGCGGCGCGCATTTCCTCTCCCATGACATCGCCGCGGCCACCACCTGCTGGTGTATGGCACGGCTCGTGCAGCGCTTCATGCTGCCCTCCTGGAACACGCGTACATGAGCTCCCGCTCCACCGCCACCCATCCGCCCGCCGCCGCTGTGAATGGCACCCGCTTCTGGCAGGACGGTCGGCCCGTGGTGTCCAGCGAGACGCTGGTACTGGTGACCAGTCTGTACTTCGCGGTGTTCAGCAACACCCGCTTCTGGTCGGCGGCGATCAGCTCGCTGGATCGGCAGTGGGGGATGGCCCTGGCCCTGTTGGTGCTCCTCGTCGCCCTGCATGCCCTGCTGCTGGGCCTGGTGGTCAACCGCTGGACGGCCAAGCCGCTGCTGACGGTGGTGGTGCTGATCACTGCATTCGCCTCGCACTTCATGGTCAAGTTCGGCCTGTACCTGGATCCGGACATGATCCGCAACGTGCTGGCTACCGACCGGCGCGAGTCCTCCGAGCTGATCACCTGGTCGCTGCTGATCCCGCTGCTGCTGGGCGGCATCCCGGTGGCGCTGCTGTGGTGGGTGCGCCTGAAGCGGCGCCCGTGGCCGCGCGCGCTCGCAGCGCGCAGTGCGCTGCTGGCCGGCGCGCTGATCGCCACCGGCGCGGCGGCCATGGCCGGCTATCAGCCGCTGTCGGCGCTGATGCGCAACCAGCACGACCTGCGCTACCTGGCCACGCCAGGCAACTGGATCTTCTCGCTGATCAACGTGAGCGTGTCCGGCCCGCCAGGACGGAAGCAACCCAAACTGCCCATCGGCACCGATGCGGTCCAGGTGGCGGCCCGGCCGGCCGGCGCCAAGCCGCGCCTGCTGGTGATCGTGGTCGGTGAGACCGCACGCGCCAAGAACTGGGGCCTGGACGGCTATACGCGCGACACCACGCCGGAGCTTCGCAAGGCCGACGTGATCAACTTCCCCGACGCCCACTCCTGCGGAACCGCCACCGAGGTCTCGGTGCCGTGCATGTTCTCGCCGTGGGGCCGTCACGACTATGACGAGAAGCGGATCCGCCAACACCAGTCGCTGCTCAACGTGCTCGACCACGCCGGCATCGGCGTGGTGTGGCGCGACAACCAGGCCGGCTGCAAGGGCGTGTGCGATGGCCTGCCGACCCAGTCGGTGACCAGTGCGAAGGATCCGGACCTGTGCAACGCCGAGCGCTGCTGGGACGGCATCCTGCTCAAGGATCTGGACGGCGCGCTCGCCATGGCCAAGGGCAGCAGCGCCGACCGGGTCCTGGTGCTGCACATGCTGGGCAATCACGGCCCCAGCTACTACGACCGTTATCCGCCCGAGTTCGCGCGTTTCACCCCGGCCTGCCAAAACGCCGACCTGGGTCGCTGCTCCCAGCAGGACATCGTCAACGCCTACGACAACGCGCTGAGCTACACCGACCACGTCCTGGCCAGCCTGATCGACCAGCTCAAGGCCCGCACCGACGTGGACACCGCGCTGGTGTACATGTCCGACCACGGCGAATCGCTGGGCGAGAAGGGACTGTTCCTGCACGGCGTGCCCTACGCCATCGCCCCGCAAGAGCAGACCCACATCCCGATGATCATGTGGTTCGGCGAGGGTTTCGCCCATGACGAGGGACTGGACACGCAGTGCCTGCGCCAGCACGCGGGCGAGCGGGTCGGCCACGACAACCTGTTCCCCTCGGTGCTGGGCCTGCTGGACGTGAAGACCTCGCTCTACGATCCATCCCGGGACCTGTTTGCGCCGTGCCGAGGCAAGGTGGTAGCAAGCCGGTAGCTCAATCCCGTTGCTGTTGCTGTTGCTGTTGCTGTTGCTGTTGCTGTTGCTGTTGCTGTTGCTCGACAGCTTCTGCTTTTGCGCCTTGCTTCCCCTGTCTGAGCCGTAAAGCGCGCCGAGCACCGCAGCCAAGCAGGGCCGAAGAGGCGCCCTGTTTGAGCGAAGCGAGTTTGGGCGCCGTGCCCTGCTTGGCGAGGAGCGCAGGGGACCGATGCGCAGCATCGGCGCGCGTCCGGCGAGTAGCGGTTTTGCTTCCTTTTGCCAAGACAAAAGGAAGTCGCGCCCGAAGGGCGTGAAAGCTCTTGATCCTGCTGCGGCTTTAAGCCTAAGACTGGCTACTGCTGTGGCTGTGGCTGTGGCTGTGGCTGTGGCTATCGCTTTTAAGCTTCTGCATTTGCGCTTTGCTTCCCCTGCCTGAGCCGTAAAGCGCGCCGAGCACCGCAGCCAAGCAGGGCCGAAGAGGCGCCCTGTTTGAGCGAAGCGAGTTTGGGCGCCGTGCCCTGCTTGGCGAGGAGCGCAGGGCACCGATGCGCAGCATCGGCGTGCGTCCGGCGAGAAGCGGTTTTGCCTTCTTTTGCCGCGACAAAAGAAGGTCGCGCCCGAAAGGGCGTGAAAGCCCTTGATCTTGCTTAAAGTCCTGTACATCGCCTTGAACGGTCCACGGAAGCAAAGACTGCACGCTTGCAGCGCGCCAGGAGCAGAGCTTTCGCGCCTGCGGCGCGAGCTACTTTTGTCTTGTCAAAAGTAGCCAAAATCGCTACTCGCCGGGACGCGATCCGCCGCTACGCGGCGGTCCCCTGTGCTTCTCAGAAGACGGGGCACGTCGCCCAAACTCGCTGCGCTCAAACAGGGCGACTCTTCGGCCCCGTCTTCCTGCGATGCTCGGCTCGCTTTACGGCTCAGACAGTGGAAGCGAAAAGCACATGCAACAACCAAAGCGACAACCACGGCGCAGAGGCACAGGCACAGGCACAGGCACAGGCACAGGCACAGGCACAGGCACAGGCACAGGCACAGGCACAGGCACAGGCACAGGCACAGGCACAGGCACAGGCAAGCCTGCGCCGAATCAGCCCCGATGCGGCGTCCCCAGATACTCGGCGCTCTGCATCTCGATCAGACGCGAAGCCGTGCGCTCGAACGCTCCCGCCAGGCGCGTGCCCGAATACAGCGCCACCGGCGAGGCGTCCGCGCTGCAGACCAGCTTGACGTGGCGGTCGTAGACCTCGTCGATCAGGTTGACGAAACGGCGCGCGGCGTCTTCGTTGAGCCGGTCGAAGGTCGGGATGCCGCCGATCACCAGGGTCTGGAACTCCCGCGCCAGCTCGATGTAGTCGGTGGTCGAACGCGGGCCTTCGCACAGCTCGGCGAAGTCGAACCACGCCAGGTCCTGGGTCCGCCCGCGCAGGGCGATCGCGCGCCCGTCGACCTGGATCTCCCCGCCCTGCGCTGGCGCGCCGGCCAGCTCCTCCCAGCGCTGGGCCAGCCACGCCTCGGCGCCGGCATCCAGGGGCGCGCGATACACCGGCGAGCGGGTCAGGGCACGCAGGCGATAGTCCTGCTCGCCTTCGGCGTAGAGCACCTTGCAGTGCTTGACCAGGGTATCGATGGCCGGCAGGAAGCGCTCGCGCTGCAGGCCGTCCTTGTAGAGATTCTCCGGCGCGGTATTGGAGGTGGTCACCAGGGTCACGCCCTGGGCGAACAGGCGCTCCAGCAGGCGCCCGAGCAGCATTGCATCGCCGATGTCGGTGACGAAGAACTCGTCCAGCACCAGCACCCGCAGCGAGTCCTTCCACTCCTGGGCGATGCGCGCCAGCGGATCGCTCTGCCCGGCGTGCTCACGCAGGCGCTCGTGGATGTCGCGCATGAAGCGGTGGAAGTGGGTGCGATGCTTCTGGCGCACCGGCAGGCCGTCGTAGAACAGGTCGACCAGGAAGGTCTTGCCGCGGCCTACGCCACCCCAGAAGTACAGGCCCTTGACCGGGGCGGGCTTTTTCCAGAACGCGGACAGGCGGTCCAGAAAGCCGTCCTGCTCCTCCTCGCACAAAGCCGCGTGGATGCGATCCAGCTCGGCCAACGCCGCATGCTGGGCGCGGTCATCGCTCCACTGGCCGGCCTTGGCGCCCTGCGCATATCGTTGCGAGGGCAGCAGGTCCACCTGCGGCGCGCTCACGCGCCCGCCGCCGGCAGCCAGCCCTTGACCGCGTGCTCGATGGCGCCGCGCAGGTCGATCAGCTTGCGATGGAAGAAGTGACTGGTGTCGGGCATGCGCACCAGCGTATGCGGGGCCTGGTCGCCGATCTCCTCCAGCCAGTCGTAGACGGCCTGCGGATCGACCACCTCGTCGGCGTCGCCCTGCACCACCAGCCAGCGCGACGGCGGCTGGATCCCGGAAAAATCCCAGCGTCCCGCCGGCGGCGCGATGGAGACCAGCACCTGCGGCTGCAGTGCGGCGCTGGCCTTGAGCGAAACGTACGCGCCAAAACTGAACCCGGCCAGCCACAGCACCTTGTCCGGCTGCTGGTCGCGAACCCAGGCGACCACTGCGGCCAGATCGTCCTGCTCGCCGATGCCGTCATCGAACTGGCCCTGGGACTGGCCGACGCTGCGGAAATTGAAACGCACCGTCGTGATGCCCAGCTCGCGCAGCGCGCGCGCGGCCATGGTCACGACCTTGTTGTGCAGGGTGCCGCCGTCGGTGGACAGGGGGTGGCAGATCACGGCGATGGCACGGACGGCCGGGACGTCGGCCTCGGGCAGGTCCACGGCCACTTCCAGGGCGCCGGCGGGCCCGTCCAGCAGCAGGGTGCCGGACGCGTTGGGGAATGCGGGGGTTGGCATGGGCGCCATGATAACGCCGACGCCTGCGCAGGCTCGGTCAAGCCCTCGTCGAGGCTCGGCGTTGCGCAGCATGCTGCGCAATCCAGGGACACCGGCTTGGTCACCGGAGGCGTGGGCGATCCAGGCGCGGCGCGTACCAGGCGAACTGACACCCGCCGCCCCAGCGGCGCCTGGACACAGCGACGCCGGCCCTCGCGGACCGGCATCGGTGTGGGCCGGCGTGCTCCGCCCCGGCCCGTTGCGCCCCTCCCAGGGAGTTGTCTACTTGGTGATATCCACGTGTTTGGTTTCACGCAGGAAGATCATGCCCAGTACCAGGGTCATGACCGAGATGCCGATTGGATACCACAGGCCGTAGTACATGTTGCCGGTGGCGGCCACCAGACCGAAGGAAATCGTCGGCAGGAAGCCGCCGAACCAGCCGTTGCCGATATGGTACGGCAGGGACATGGAGGTGTAGCGGATGCGGGTGGGGAACAGTTCCACAAGCCAGGCGGCGATCGGCCCGTAGACCATGGTCACCAGCAGGGCCAGGACGAACAGCACCGCGATCAGCATCGGCTTGTTCATCCGCGCCGGATCGGCCTTCTCCGGATAGCCGGCCGCGGCCAGCGCGCCGTTGAGCTCCTTGCCGAAGGCGCCGGCCTTGGCCTTCGCTTCGTCCTTGGGCAGGCCTTCACCCTCGTATGCGTTGATCAGGGTGGTGCCGACGTTGACCGTGGCGACCGTCCCCGGCGGCGCGTCCTTGATCGTGTACGGCGTGCCGGACTTGGCCAGCGCCGTGGCGATGATGTCGCAGGAGCTGTTGAAGGACTTGTTGCCGATCGGGTCGAACTGGAAGCTGCAGGTCTCCGGGTCGGCGTTGATGACCACCGGCGCGCTGGTGCGGGCCTCTTCGATGGCTGGATTGGCGTAGTGGGTCAGCGCCTTGAACAGCGGCATGTACAGCAATGCCGCCAGCAGGCAGCCGCCCAGCACGATCACCTTGCGGCCGATCCGGTCCGATAGCCAGCCGAAGAACAGGAAGAACGGCGTGGCCAGGACCAGCGCACCGGCCAGCAGCAGGGCGCCGCTGGTGGGGTCCACCTTCAGTGTCTTGGTGAGGAAGAACAGGGCGTAGAACTGGCCGCCGTACCAGACCACGGCCTGACCGGCGGTGGCGCCGAGCAGCACGGCCAGCATCAGCTTGAGGTTGCCGCCCTTGAGGCTGTCGCGGAACGGCATCTTGGAGCCCTTGCCGTCCGCCTTCATCTGCTGGAACAGCGGCGACTCGCTGAGCTGCATGCGAATCCACACCGACACGCCCAGCAGAATGATCGACACCAGGAACGGGATGCGCCAGCCCCAGGCCTCAAACGCCTCGTTGCCCAGCACGGTGCGGCAGGCCAGGATGATGGTCAGCGACAGGAACAGGCCGACCGTGGCGGTGCACTGGATGAAGCTGGTGTAGAAGCCGCGCTTGTTGGCCGGCGCATGCTCGGCGACGTAGGTCGCCGCGCCACCATATTCGCCGCCCATGGCCAGGCCCTGGGCCAGGCGCAGGACGATCAGGATCACCGGTGCGGCAAAGCCGATGCTGGCATAGGACGGCAGCACGCCCACCAGGAAGGTGGACAGACCCATGATCAGGATGGTCACCAGGAAGGTGTACTTGCGCCCGATGCGGTCGCCCAGGCTGCCGAAGAATGCCGCGCCGAACGGCCGTACGAAGAAGCCCGCGGCGAAGGCCAGCAGGGCGAAGATGAACGCCGTGGTCTCGTTGACGCCGCTGAAGAATTGCTTGGCGATGATCGCCGCCAGCGAGCCGTACAGGAAGAAGTCGTACCACTCGAACACGGTGCCCAGGCTCGAGGCCAGGATTACGCGCTTGTGTCCGGAGGTCAGCGTGCCCCCTGGTGAATGCGAAGAAGCAGTGGTGGCCATGGATGGTCTCCGGTTAGAAGCTGTACTTCACGGATGTCTGGATGCGCTTGAGGTCGCCGGACCGGTCGTCTTCCAGATCGCGGCGGCCCCAAGTGAGCTCTGCACCCAGGTCGAGCTTGGGGAACGGGGAATAGATCAGGTTGGCGTGCCAGGACTGCGATCGCTCGGTCACGCCATAGCCGGTGTACTGCGGGTCGTTGTCCAGCAGCGCGGCCGAATACATCAGATTGCCGCGCAATTGCGGCGAGAACAGGTGGCGCCAGGCGACGTAGCCGCCATAGGCGTTTTCGACATGCAGGTCGGCGTCGGCATCGAGCACGGTGTCCGGCGCCAGGCCCAGGGCCATGTAGCGGCCGACACCCTTGCCGCCATTGACCTGGAAGCGCAGGTCGTCGCTCTTGCCCATGTTGAGCTTGCCCGACACGCTCAGCGCGCCGCCGCTCTTGTCCTGGTCCAGGTACTTGAACTGCCGCAACAGGCCCGCCACGCTGAAACTGCCCCAGTCGCCCTTGGTCGCCCACTTGGCAGTCAGGTCCGGCAGCGCGTTGTCGCCGGAGTTGGAGCGCGCACCGGTCAAATAGGCGCTCATGGTGGTCTGCGGATTCTCCAGGGACATGGAGAAGCCCCCGTTGGTATAGCGCAACTGTGCCTGGCGCACGAAGATCACGCCATCGGTGGGCCCAAGGAAGTCCACCGCGTCTGGCAGCGCCTCGGGCGCCATGAAGTTGGTCCAGGTCTGGCCGGCCAGCCAGTGGTTCCAGCTGACGTAGGCATGACGCAGGGTCAGCGCATAGGTGTTGGTCGAGGTCTCGTTGCCGGCCAGCGTGTTGCTGCCGCCACCGAACATGTCCGCCTCGATGTACGCCTTGAGCTTGTCGCCGTTCTCGGTGACGGTATCCATCGAGACGTTGAAGCGCGAGAACTGCGCGTGGAAGTCGGTGTAGCCATCGCCGCCGTCCGCGCCGGCACCGCCCACCGGAATGGAGGCTGGGACGTAGAACAGGCGGCCGGCCGAGCCATCGGTGATGCGGCCATCGGAGGTGTCGGTGTACATGCCATCGAACTTGATGAAGCCACCGAAGGTGAAGGTGGTGTTCGGCATCGCGCCGGAGACGATGGACTGCGACTGAATCGGCGCCTTGCCGGCCGGGGCCGTGGCCACCGAGGTGCGTACCTGGTCGATCTGGGTCTGGGCCTGAGTGACCTGGCCCTGGGTCTGGGTCAACTGCGACTGCTGCTGTTGCTGCGCATTGAGCAGCGCCTGGACCTGTGCCTCGAGTTGGGCCACACGGGCCTCCAGCTCCTTCTCCTTCTTGGTGTCAGCCAATGCAACGCCAGGCAGCAGCAAGGCCATCGTCAGCGCAGCCGTCAACGGCCGGCGCGACATCGAAGCGATGCGTGTGGTCATGTCCCTTCTCTCCCAGGAAGTCCGCGTCGTACACGGTTGGAACGTCCTTTCCCCGAGGACGTGGGCGCAGACTGCGCGTGCCCCATGACCGCAACCATTCGTCTTTGGTCGAAACGCGTCTCACTTTAAGACCAAGGTCTAACGGGCTTGCTGCGTTGCGCAAACCACTGATCGGTCAAACTTGTGGACGAAGAAAAGGCTGGCCGGACCCCACCCCGGCTTGTCCATATCCACCGTGTTGAGAAGGAGGTAGTTCCATGTCCGATCTGTACCCCGTCGATCCCGCATTCGCCAAGCAGGCCCTGGTGGATGCCGACACGTATGTGCGGGATTACCGCGCCTCGGTCGAGGATCCGGAGGCATTCTGGTCCAAGGCCGCCCAGCGGCTGGACTGGATGAAGCAGCCCACTCAGATCAAGGACGTGAGCTACGACCTGGAAGACTTCCGCATCAAGTGGTTCGCCGATGGCGAGCTCAACGCCAGCGTCAACTGCCTGGACCGGCAGCTGGACAAGCATGGCGACAAGATCGCGCTGTTGTTCGAGCCGGACAGTCCGGATTCGGAAAGCTACGGCGTCACCTATCGCGAACTGCACGCACGCGTATGCAAGCTGGCCAACGCGCTGCGCAGCCTGGGTGTGGTCAAGGGCGACCGGGTCACCATCTATTTGCCGATGATCCCCGATGCGGCCGTGGCGATGCTGGCCTGCGCGCGCATCGGCGCGGTGCACTCGGTGGTGTTCGGCGGCTTTGCGCCCAACTCCATCGCCGACCGGGTGATCGACTGCGGCAGCAAGCTGATCATCACCGCCGACGAGGGCCTGCGCGGCTCCAAGAAGATCCCGCTGAAAAGCAACGTCGATGCCGCGCTCAAGCTGCCGGGCACCAACAGCGTGGAGACCGTCTTGGTGGTCAAGCACACCGGCGGTGCGGTGGACATGCAGGCCCCGCGCGACCGCTGGTTCCATGACGTGGTCGACAGCCAGCCGGCGACCTGCGAGCCGGAGCGCATGAACGCCGAGGACCCGCTGTTCATCCTGTATACCTCCGGCTCGACCGGCAAGCCCAAGGGCGTGCTGCACACCACCGGCGGCTATCTGCTGTGGGCGGCGTACACGCATGAGGTGGTGTTCGACCTCAAGCCCGACGACATCTACTGGTGCACGGCCGACGTGGGCTGGGTCACCGGCCACAGCTACATCGTCTACGGCCCGCTGGCCAATGGCGCCACCTCGCTGATCTTCGAGGGCGTGCCCAACTACCCGGACAATTCGCGTTTCTGGCAGGTCGTGGACAAGCACCAGGTCACCCTGTTCTACACCGCGCCGACCGCGATCCGCGCGCTGATGCGCGACGGCGAGGCGCCGGTCAAGAAGACCTCGCGCAAGTCGCTGCGCCTGCTGGGCACGGTTGGCGAGCCGATCAACCCGGAGGCCTGGCGCTGGTACTACGAGGTGGTCGGCGACAGTCGCTGCCCGATCGTGGATACCTGGTGGCAGACCGAGACCGGGGGCCACATGATCACCCCGCTGCCCGGCGCCACCGCGCTCAAGCCCGGCTCGGCCACGGTGCCGTTCTTCGGCGTGCAGCCGGCGCTAGTCGATGCCAATGGCGCCGAGCTGGAAGGCGAGGCCGAGGGCAACCTGGTGATCAAGGACTCCTGGCCGGGCCAGATGCGCACGGTCTATGGCGACCACCAGCGCTTCATCGATACCTACTTCCGCACCTATCCGGGCACCTACTTCACCGGTGACGGCTGCCGCCGTGACGCCGATGGCTATTACTGGATCACCGGGCGGGTGGACGATGTGATCAACGTCTCCGGCCACCGCATCGGCACGGCCGAGGTGGAAAGCGCCCTGGTCTCCCACCCCAAGGTGGCCGAGGCGGCCGTGGTGGGCTTCCCGCACGACATCAAGGGCCAGGGCATCTACGCCTACGTCACCCTGGTGGCCGGCGAGCAGCCCAGCGAGGACCTGCACAAGGCGTTGATCGCCCACGTGCGCAAGGAAATCGGGCCGATCGCCTCGCCCGACCACCTGCAGTGGGCGCCGGGCCTGCCCAAGACCCGCTCGGGCAAGATCATGCGTCGCATCCTGCGCAAGATCGCCGAGAACGCACCGGATCAGCTGGGCGACACCTCGACCCTGGCCGATCCTTCGGTGGTGGATTCGCTGGTGTCCGAGCGCAAGGTCCAGTAGGGGGCATGGGCACCGTGGCCAGTGACGCGTCGAAAGCCGATCGCCTGGTCTGGCACTATGCCAGCCGGGCCACGTACGAATCCCCGGCGCATGCGCGCGACGGGGAGACGCACCGGCACGACCCCCACACCACGATCCCCGCTTCCATGACCACACTGCTGATTGCCGACGACCATCCTCTGTTCCGGGAAGCCCTGCGCGGCGCCGTCCAGCGCGTGCTGCCCGGCGTGCACCTGCACGAGGCCGACAGCGTCGATGCGCTGTACACCCTGGTGGAGGCCAACCCCGATGCGGACCTGCTGCTGCTGGACCTCAACATGCCCGGCGCACACGGCTTCAACGCCCTGGTCCACCTGCGCGCCCTGCACCCGCAACTGCCGGTAGTGGTGGTGTCCGCGCGCGAGGAGCCGGCGGTCATGCGCCGGGCCCTGGACCACGGGGCCATGGGCTTCATCCCCAAGTCGGTCGACTCAGACACCATCGGCGAGGCCATCGGCCAGGTGCTCGATGGGGAGCGCTGGGCGCCGGAGGAAGCGCACAACGCGCCGGCCATCGGCCGCGACGAACACGAAGTCGCCCAACGCCTGCGCGACCTGACGCCCCAGCAGTTCCGCGTGCTGCAAATGCTGGGCGCCGGCCGATTGAACAAGCAGATCGCCTACGACCTGGGCGTGTCCGAAGCCACCATCAAGGCGCACGTCACCGCGATCCTGCGCAAGCTGGGCGTCACCAATCGGACCCAGGCCGTGCTGATGGCCGGGCGCCTGTCGGTGGATCCCGATGGCCTGATCCCGCCCCCGGAAGACCAGGAATAAGCGTTTCTCGGTGGGAGCCGCCATGGCGGCGATGACGCCTTCCCGGAAACGCCCTTCGCCGCCATGGCGGCTCCCACGAGGTCTGTGGCATGGATGATGCCGCCACCTACGCCGCGCTGATCGACGAGGCCTTCGCCGACTACCACGCACGCTTTGCGCACATCACCCAGTGCTTTGCGGGCACAGAGGCCGGGAACACGCCTGTGGGAGCCGCCATGGCGGCGATGATGCCCTCCCGGAAACGCCCCTCGCCGCCATGGCGGCTCCCACGAGGTCTGTGGCATGGATGATGCCGCCACCTACGCCGCGCTGATCGACGAGGCCTTCGCCGACTACCACGCGCGCTTTGCGCACATCACCGGGCGGGCGAAGCTGCGTTTTGCGCAGCGCGACTGGAACGGCGCGCGCGACGATGCGGTCGAGCGCATCGCGCTCTACGACGCCTGTGTGGACGAATGCCGGCTGCGCCTGCAGGCGGTGATGGGCCCGCGCGCATTCGACCGCACGCTATGGCATGCCATCCGCGAGCGCTACGCGACGCTGATCGACGCGCAGATCGACCGCGAGTTGTACAAGACCTTCTACAACACACTAACCCGGCGCTTCTTCCGCACCCAGGGCGTGGATGCGCAGGTGGAGTTCGTGGCGCTGGACATCGCGCCCACCGAGGCCATCACCCATCCGGTCGCCCGGCACAACTATCTGGTCTCGCAGACCCGGCCGGTGGACACCTTCGCCCGGCTGCTGGGCGACTACGTGTTCGCCGTGCCCTATGCACACCAGGCGCGCTGCGCGGCCGCCATCGCCGTACGCCTGCACGACGACCTGGCCGGCTGGGGCGAGCCGGTGCGCGCGGTGGAGCTGCTGGACACGGTGTTCTACCGCGAACGCCGCGCCTACCTGGTCGGCCGGGTGCTGGGCGAGACGCGCTTTGCGCCGTGCATGATCGCGCTGATCCACGACGAGGCCGGCCTGCGCGTGGACGCGGTGCTGACCCGGCGCGCGGACGTGGCCCAGTTGTTCGGCATCTCGCGCAGCTACTTCCACGCCGACCTGCCCACGGTCGGCGATGCGGTGGTGTTCCTGCGCACCTTGCTGCCGCACAAGCCCATCGACGAGCTGTACACCGTGCTGGGTCGCGCCAAGCAGGGCAAGACCGAGCGCTTCCGCACCTTCTACCATCACTTCGGCGATCACCCCGGCGAGCAGCTGGTGCAGGCCGAGGGCACACCCGGGCTGGTGATGGCAGTGTTCACCCTGCCCAGCTATCCGTTGGTGTTCAAGCTGATCCGCGACCGCTTCGCCGAGACCAAGCAGGTCACCCGGCAGGAAGTGCAGGAGCGCTATGCGCTGGTGTTCAACCGCGACCGGGTGGGGCGCTTGCTCGACGCGCAGCCGTATCGCGCGCTGCGCTTCCCTGTCGCGCGCTTTGCCCCGGCGCTGCTGGCCGAACTGCGCGACACTTGCGCTGGCAGCCTGACCTTCGAAGGGGACGATGTGATCATCGCCCTGTGCTACGTACAGCGCCGGCTGCGCCCGCTCAACCTGTACCTGCGCGAGCAGCCGGCCGAGGCCGCGCGCGCGGCGGCGCTGGACTACGGTCAGGCCATCGTGGACATGGCCCGCAACAACATCTTTCCCGGCGACATGCTGTTGAAGAACTTCGGCGTCTCGCGCCACGGCCGGGTGGTGTTCTACGACTACGACGAGGTGCGGCTGATCACCGACTGCCAGTTCCGCGACTGGCCCCAGGCGCAGAGCTACGAGGAGCAGATGGCCGACGAGCCCTGGTTCCATGTCGCCCCGGGCGACGTGTTCCCCGAGCGCTTCGCCCAGTTCATGGGCTTGCCCGCCGCGCTGGCCCAGGCCGTGCGCGCGGTGCATGGGCAGCTGTTCGATCCGGCCTGGTGGCGCGAATTGCAAGCCGCGCTGGCGCAGGACCGCTATCCCGACACCCCGCCCTATCCGCCCTCGCTGCGCGTGGCCTGAACGCCGCGCACACCTGCCATACACCGCCACAAAAAAGTGGTTGACGCCTTCTGGATGCAGGCACAGACTGCCGCCCGCCCGGCGCAGCCACAGCGTGTCGGTTCCTTTGGTGAAGCTCCCTTCCTCATGCCCAGCGACCCCTCCAGTCGATCTTGTCTGCCGTCAACGGTGGCTGCGCGCTGAGTCCTGATCGGGTTCGGCCAGGCGGCCGTTGCGGCTGCCCAACCAGGCCGTCCCGATGAACCTGAAGCACTTCTCCTTCAAGACCACCGACGCGGTGGCCGCCCAGCTGGACGCGCTGCGTCCGCTCAACACCGCCGACGTGGTCGAGCGGCTCAACAAGCTCAAGCCCGCCCTGGCCGACGCGACCTTCGCCCGCCTGTCCGACGCGCGCGCGATCAACGTGCTCGAGGCGCCCGAGCTGCTGCGCGGGCCGCAGCTGCTGCAGGCCCTGCAGCGCCCGCGCCGGGCGCGCGTGCTTGAAGGCATGGCCGACGACCGCGCCGCCGACCTGGTCCAGGCGCTGGAGCTGACCGACCAGGCCGCGGCCCTGGCCGACCTGGCCGCGCGCGCGCCGGCCAGTGCGCACGCGGTGCAGAAGCTGATGCGCTACCGCCCGCGCACCGCCGGCGCGCTGATGACCACCGAGTACGTCGGGGTGCCGGCGGACTGGACCGTGGCCCAGACCCTGGACCACGTGCGCGAGGTCGAGCGCAAGCGCGAGACCGTGTACGCCATCTACGTGCTGGCTCCCGGCAGCGACGTCCTGCAGCAGGTCGTGACCCTGCGCCGGCTGATCACCGGCCAGCCTGCCGACAACATCCTCACCGTGGCCCAGGTCAATCCGCCGGTCACCGTCTCGCCGCTGACAGACCAGCAGGAAGTCGCGCGCCTGATCCGCCGCCACGATCTGCTCTCGCTGGCCGTGGTCGACGATGCGCGCCGCATGCTAGGCATCGTCACCGTGGACGACATCATCGACACGATGATGGAGGAAGGCACCGAGGACGCGCACAAGTTCGGTGGCCTGGAGGCACTGGACGCGCCGTACATGCAGATCGGCTTCTGGCGGATGATCCGCAAGCGCGCGGGCTGGCTGTGCGCGCTGTTCCTGGGTGAGATGCTCACCGCCAGCGCGATGCAGCACTTCGAGGGCGAACTGGACAAGGCGCTGGTGCTGACCTTGTTCATCCCGCTGATCATGAGCTCCGGCGGTAACTCCGGTTCGCAGGCGACCTCGCTGCTGATCCGCGCCCTGGCCCTGGGCGAGCTGCGCCTGCGCGACTGGTGGAAGGTGGCGCTGCGCGAGCTGCCCACCGGCATGCTGCTCGGCGCGATCCTGGGCGTGATCGCCATCCTGCGCGTGGTCGCCTGGCAGCGACTGGGCATTTACGACTATGGCCCGCACTGGCCACTGGTGGCCCTGACCGTGGGTGCGGCGCTGGTGGGCATCGTGACCTTCGGCTCGCTGACCGGCTCGATGCTGCCGTTCGCGCTGCAGCGGCTGCGCTTCGACCCGGCCAGCGCCTCGGCACCGTTCGTGGCTACCCTGGTGGATGTCACCGGGCTGGTCATCTACTTCAGCATCGCCCTGCTGATCCTGAGCGGGACGCTGTTGTAGGCGAACCACCGTCGGTGGAGATGGGAGCCGCCGTTGTGGGAGCCGCCATGGCGGCGAGGGGCTTGACCGGTAAGGCCTCATCGCCGCCATGGCGGCTCCCACCGCGGCTAGCGGGGTTCCAACGAGCTCTACCAGGCCTGCGCTCGCGCAGCGCGTCATGCGAGGGCATCGCCGCGCCGTGTAACGTGTGGGGCGATGCCCCGCTTCCGGATCGCCGCTGCCATCGCATGAGCACCTACCGCCTCAAATCCGTGTTCGCGCCGACCTCGATCGCCATCGTCGGCGGCAGCCCGCGCGATCGCTCGGCCGGGCGAGCGGTCGTGCGCAACCTGCGCGCGGCGGGGTTCCCCGGGCGGATCGCCTGGATCAATGCGCGCTACAAGCGCATCGACGAGGTGGACACCGTGCCGCGGCTGTCAGACCTGGACTACGTGCCGGACCTGGTGATCGTCACCGCCCCGGCGCGGACCGTGCCCAAGGTCGTGGCCACCGCGGCCGAGCGCGGCGTGGCCGCCGCGATCATCCTCACCGCCGGCCTGGGCCAAGGCCCCGGCTCGCTGGCCGAAGCCACCGAGCGTGCCGCGCGCGCGCATGGCCTGCGCCTCCTCGGGCCGCATTGCCTGGGCGTGATCGCCCCGCACGCCAGGCTCAACGCCAGCATCGCCGCACACACCCCACTGCCCGGCGACCTGGCGCTGATTTCCGAGTCCTCGGCCATTGCCGCGGCGCTGGTGGAATGGGGCGTCGCGCACCAGGTCGGCTTCTCCGCGGTGGTTTCGCTCGGTGATGCGCTGGATGTGGACTTCAGCGACCTGCTGGACCACTTCGCCACCGACTACCGCACCCGCGCGATCCTGCTCTACGTCGAGTCCATCCGCGACGCGCGCAAGTTCATGTCCGCCGCGCGTGCGGCCGCGCGCGGCAAGCCGGTGGTGGTGGTCAAGTCCGGACGCGGGCGCAAAACGGGCGGCACGACCCACACCCAGGCCCTGGCCCGCCCCGACGCGGTGTACGACGCCGCCTTCCGACGCGCCGGCCTGCTGCGCGTGGGCGCGCTGGACGAGCTGTTCGCCGCCGCCCAGACCCTGGGCCGGCTGGGCACCTTTCCTGGCCGACGCCTGGCGATCCTGTCCAACGGCGGCGGCGTGGGGGCGTTGGCCCGCGACCAGCTCGGCGCCCTCGGGGGCACCCTGGCCGGGCTCTCGGAGGCCACCGTGGCGCGCCTGGACCAGGCCCTGCCGGACTGGTCGCGCGAGAACCCGGTGGACATCGTGGTCGACGCCGACGGTGAGCGCTACGCGGCCGCGGTCGAGGCCCTGCTCGCCGACGCGGAGAACGACGCGGTGCTGGTGGTCAACGTCCCCACCGCCTTCACCTCCTCGGCCGATGCGGCGCAGGCGCTGACCCAGGTCGTGGGCCAGCGCCCCCGCCACAGCCGGGCCAAGCCGGTGCTGGCCGTGTGGCTGGGCGGTGGCGAGGCCGCCCTGACCACGCTCAACGCCGCGCACATTCCCAACTATGCGACCGAAGCCGACGCGGTGGCCGGCTTCATGCACCTGGTGCGCTATCGCGAGGCCCAGACCGCGCTGATGGAGACCCCGCCCAGCCTGCCGCAGGATTTCGTGGTGGATGTCGGCGCCGCCCGCGCCATCGTCGAGGCCGCGCTGGCCGATGGCCGTCAGTGGCTGGACCCGATTGCCGCCACCGGCGTGCTGCGCGCCTACGGCATCCCCACCGCGCGGATCTGGGCCGCGGCCGACGCCGAGGCCGCGGTGAAGCTGGCCCAGCCATTGCTGGACGAAGGCCTGCCGGTCGCGGTCAAGGTGCTCTCGGCGGACATCCCCCACAAGTCCGACGTGGACGGGGTGCGCCTGAACCTGGTCTCGGCCGAGGCGGTGCATGCGGCCACCACCGCGCTGATCGAGCGCGCGCGCCGGCTGCGCCCGGAGGCGCGCATCGACGGCGTTGTGGTCCAGCCCACGGTGCTGCGCCCCAAGTCGCGCGAGCTGATCGCCGGCATCGCCGACGATGCGGTGTTCGGCCCGGTGATCGTGTTCGGCCGCGGTGGCACGGCGGTGGAGGTGATCGACGATGTGGCCCTGGCCCTGCCGCCACTGGATCTACGCCTGGCCCACGAGCTGATCGGCCGCACCCGGGTCTCGCGCATCCTCAAGGCCTACCGTGACGTGCCCGCCGCCGACGAGCGTGCCGTGGCACTGGTCCTGGTCAAGCTGGCCCAGCTGGCCGCCGACATTCCCGAGATCCGCGAGTTGGACATCAATCCGCTGCTGGCCGACGCCAGCGGCGTGGTCGCGGTAGACGCGCGCATCGCCGTGGCGCCCTCGCGCCAGCTGCACAAGGGTCGCGGGCATCCGCGTCTGTCGATCTTCCCCTATCCCAAGGAATGGGAGCGCCACATCACCCTGTCCGACGGCAGCGAGACCTTCGTGCGGCCGGTGCGGCCGGAGGACGACGCGCTGTTCCGCGCGTTCTTCGCCCGGGTCACCGACGAGGACCTGCGCCTGCGCTTCTTCCAGTCGGTCAAGCATTTCAGCCACGAGTTCATCGCGCGCCTGACCCAGCTGGACTACGCACGTTCCATCGCCCTGGTGGCCATCGACCTGGGCAACGGCGAGATGCTCGGCGCGGTACGCCTGCTGGCCGACGCCGACTACGACCGCGGCGAGTACGGCATCCTGATCCGCTCGGACCTCAAGGGCGCCGGCCTGGGCTGGCAGCTGATGCGGATCATGATCGACTACGCGCACTGGCAGGGGCTGCGTCAGGTCGAGGGCCAGGTCCTGCGCGAGAACCGCACCATGCTGGCCATGTGCCGGCAGCTGGGCTTCACCCTCAAGCCCGACCCGGACGATGCCTCCATCACCAACGTGACCCTGCCGATCCAAGCCGCCCGGGGGGAGCCCTGAGCGGCAAAACGGGCCCGGGGTCACCTTCCGGGCACTGGCCCCTGTCGCGGTGCATCAACCGCGCGTTAGGCTCGACCCATGCGCCGTCGGCGCGGACTGGGCAACAGGGGGCGTCACGTGGTGCGGGTCGCGATCGTAGGCTCTGATCTTCAAACCGAAGTGGCGCTGATGCGCCGCCTGCAGCGCATTGCCGCCCTGCCCGCCGACGGCCTGACGCTGGTCCACGACCTGGACGCCTGCGATCTGTTGGTGCTGCGCGAGGTGCCGGCGGCGCTGCCGACCGACACGCGCCTGGCCCAGGTGCGGTCCGACCGACCGCTTTGGCTGGTCGATGCCGGCGGACGCTTGTCCGACCCGAGCCAGGGAACGGCACCCCTACACGAGCAGGCAATCCGACAGGCGCTGCAGACCCTGCACGCCCCGCATGCCGAGACCGGCCGCACGCCGGCCGGCCCCACGCGCCCCTTCGCCGAGCAGATCCGCGAGCAACTCCGTGCCCGGTCCGCGCAGGCGGTGCTGTCCTTGGATGGCGTGGACGTGCTGCATCTGGATTTCGTCGCGGGCCAGGCCATACCACTGCACAGCGCGCGCCAGGCGGTGGACATCGTGCCGGGATTGCTCGGGCCGGGCTTCGACCGGCTGCTGCTGCGGGAGACATCGACCGCACCGGCCGATCAGGATCCGAGCATGGCGCTGACCCCGCTGCTGTGGCAAACGGCGCTGCGCATGCGCATGGTGCCGCAGCTGATCGCGCCGCTGACCGAGTCCACCGCGCTGCGCATGCGCCAGTGGCCGGATTTCCGCGTGCTGGCCCATCGCCATGACGACTTCCGGCTGTGCACGCTGCTGCTCAAGCAGGCCAGTACCGCCAGCGAGGCGGCGGCACAGCTGAAGATGGATACCGGCGCGGCACGCGCCTTCTTCAACGCCGCCTACCTCAGCGGCCACGCCGTGCTCGAAGGCGAGGCGGACGCGCTTGGTGATGCCACAGCCGACGCGCCCATGCCCCCGCCGCCCACCACCACACGCCTGTCGCAGCTGTGGCAGCGCCTGCGCGGCGGTGCCCGCCGTCGCGCCAGCGACTGAGCGCTCGGCCGCGCACTTGGCTGCGCAGCGCAGGGCGCTGATGGTAGCTTGCCGAACGGCGCAGCAGCGGCGCGGTTGGTCTCGTTGGGCGTGCCGATGGTGGTGATGTGGCGAGCGTCGTCCACTCTCGAGGAGCGCCTGACGCCGTGCCCCCTGGCGGGAAAGCGCCGTCGGCGTCTGCAGGCGTGCCGTTACAACCCGCTGCAGCGACGCAACGCCGCCCCAGCTCACGACACCTGACCGCCTCCCCAGGCATTCACTTTGGTCTACTTCCACCGGTGGGCGCTTGGCGGGACATTTCGTTTCCGTCCAGCTCGGGAGCATCGCCTTGAACATCTCCGCCTTGTCGCGCTGGAGCGGGCTCTTGCTGCTCCTCGCCTCGACCTGGGCCGCGCATGCCGCGGATGTGCCCGACCCGCGCGTGCCGCTCAATGGCGTGCAGGTGCCGCTGTCGGCCTATGCCTCGCCAGGGGCGCGCGAGCGCCTCCAGGCCATGCTCGATGCGCACGCGCGCGGCGAGGGCCCCGGCAAGGACATCGCCGCGGCGCGCGCGTTCTACGACGCGCAGAACAGCGACCGCGTCGCGCGCATGCGCAAGCAATGGCCGGTGCGCACCAGCGAGGCGCGCTTCGACGGCGTGCTGGCCGACGTGGCCGAGCCGGCCGACGGCATCGCGCCGGCCAACAAGGCGCGTGTCCTGATCAACCTGCATGGGGGCGCGTTCCTGTGGGGCGCGCGCAGCGGTGCGCTGGCCGAGGCCATTCCCATCGCCGGCGTCGGCAGGATCAAGGTGGTCTCGGTGGATTACCGTCAGGGGCCGGAGCACCGCTTCCCGGCGGCCAGCGAGGATGTGGAAACCGTCTACCGCGCGCTGCTGCGCGACCATCGCCCGCAGGACATCGGGATCTACGGGTGCTCGGCCGGCGGCTATCTCACCGCGCAGGTGGTGGCGCGCCTGATTTCGAAGAAACTGCCGCTGCCCGGTGCGGTCGGCACCTTCTGTGGATCGGTGGCCGCGCCCGATGGCGACTCCATCTACACCTCGGCCGCGCTGGAAGGGCAGCAGGTGCCGGCCGGGCCGCCCAGGCTCTCGGACTATCCCTATTTCCGCGGCGCCGACCTGTCCGATCCGCTGGTGTTTCCAGCCAATTCGCCGGCCATGCTCGCCCACTTTCCGCCCACGCTGCTGATCAGCGGCAGCCGCGACTTCGCGCTCAGCTCGGTGCTGCACAGCCACGCACTGCTCGACGCGGCCGGCGTGGACACCGAGCTGCACGTGTGGGATGGCATGTGGCATGCGTTCTTCGTCGACCCCGAGCTGCCCGAGTCGCGCCAGGCCTACGCGGTGATCTGGCGCTTTTTCGACCGTCATCTTGGCCACGCAGCGGTTACTGGCCGCCGGGCGCGCTAGGACTCGCCCGTCTCGCCGAACGGTGGTGACGGGAAGAACTCCCGGCCCACGGGGCCAGTTGCCGCAGGGCGCCCGGGACGCGCGGCTGCCGGCCCATCCCCGGCAGCGCCGAACTCCCGCCGAGCCCGCTCGGAATCGTGCGGACACGCGCATCGCCTCGGCCAGCGTGGGTTTAACGCGCGGCTGCTAGCGTGGGCCGGTGATCCTTGCCGGCCCACTGGTCAGACGGCCCTCACCGCGCAACGGACACGCACTACAAGGTCCGCCGCCATGAAATCCATCGCCGTTGCCTCCCTGTTGCTGCTCTGCGCCCCGCTTGCCGCGCTGGCCCAGACCCAGCCGCTGAATCTCAAACTCAAGGACGACACGCGCTTTTCCGGCGCGGGCGATCCGCCAGGCACCTATTACGGCGACCACAGCGGCCCGGCCGTGGAAGCCGACCCGGCCAGGCCCGCTTCGGAACTGGACGATGGCAAGGCCCACCTGCATGGCGCGTTCACCACCGGGGTCGGGTATTCCAAGGGTTACGGCAGCAGCACCTACAACGCCGCCGACCTCAGCGTGGCCAAGGCCTTCACCAGCGACGAAGGGCGTACCAGCGTCATGCGCATGGACATCCACGTCAGCAAGAGCGACGGCCCCTCCGGCGGCGGCCCCTATGAGGGCTACTACGGGCGACCTTACCCGGGCCCGCGCTCGGCCTCGGGCGCGGCGATGCATTGGTCGGCGCAAGACGAAGCCCCGTGACAATGTGGACAGATCGGCCCCGATCTGAACGTCCCGCTCAGTCTGGACGTTGACCCAGCGCGCGCCGCGCCGCGACAATCGATGACAGAAGGGGAGTAGCTCCCACGCGCTGAGATCGTCATGACGGGCCCTGTGCCCCGGTCCAGCGGCAACCGCGCCGTGATCCACGGCCGGCTGTGAGCGAGACCTTCGCCGCAACGGCGAAGGTGTGTGCCCCGGAACTTCCCATTGGAAGACCTCCTCCGCGCAGACTGGCGCCCTCGCGTTCCCCCTTGGCTTACGCGTGGAGAAACGACATGCAGACGATTGCAAACCCCTGGCTCTGGGGCGGATTCGTGGTGGTGGTGATCGCCGCCCTGCTGGCCGACCTGGTGCTGATGCGCCACGGCGGGCCGCACAAGGTCACCTTCAAGGAGGCGGTGTGGTGGTCGCTGGGCTGGGTCGCCCTGGCGTTGGCCTTCAACGGCGGGCTGTGGTGGTACCTGCGCGAGACGATGGATATCGCCAGCGCCAACCGCATCGGCCTGGAGTTCCTGACCGGTTACCTGGTCGAGAAGTCCCTGGCGGTGGACAACATCTTCGTCTTCCTGATGGTGATGAGCTACTTCGCCGTGCCCGAGGAGCAGCGCCAGCGCGTGCTGGTGATCGGCGTGCTGGGCGCCATCGTGCTGCGCGCGATCATGATCTTCGCCGGCGCGGCGCTGCTCAACCAGTTCCACTGGCTGCTGTACGTGTTCGGCGCGTTCCTGCTGTTCACCGGCATCAAGATGTGGTTCTCGGCCGGCAGTGAGCCGGACCTGGAAACCAATCCGGCGCTGAAATTCATGCGCAAGCACCTGCGCCTGACCGATGGCTACGAAGGCAACGCGCTGTCGGTCGTACGCGATGGCCGGCGCTGGTTCACCCCGATGTTCGCGGTGCTGATCCTGATCGCGGTGACCGATGTAATCTTCGCGGTGGATTCGATCCCGGCGATCTTCGCCATCACCACCGACCCGTTCATCGTGCTGACCTCCAATGTGTTCGCGGTGCTGGGCCTGCGCGCGATGTTCTTCCTGCTGGCCGGCATGGCCGACCGCTTCCACCTGCTGCCCTACGGCCTGGCGGTGATCTTGGTCTACATCGGCACCAAGATGCTGGTCATCGACCTGATCAAGATCCCGGTGCTGGTCTCGCTGGCTGTGGTGTTCGGCATCCTGGCCATCACCGTGTGGCTGAGCCTGGCACGGCCGCCGAAGCCGGAGGTTGAAGGCTGATTGCGGGACCGAGGCTGCTAGGGAGGCGGCACCAGCGGCGGCAACACAACGGTCTAGGTTTCCGCGCAATCGGGCAAACGCACATCGCACCGCGGATGGAGCGGCCAATTCCAGATTGGCCACTCCATCAAGATCTACGTTGACGGGATGTTGCGATTGTGTAAGGGTCGTTCTGCGGCCCTAGCCTAGGAAGGCATATGTCTAATCTTTTAGGCGTGAGGCATCGCATAAATCAAGGAGGATTAAATCATGACGTCGATCGAGCTATCGCGTATTCCCCGGATGCCATGTTCTGGGCGCATCAAATCGCTGCTTTTCCTCTTGTGTGTGATGTCGTCCTTGGCGGGCTTATCCCCAGACAGCCTTGCGGCGAAACGCGAAACACATTTGCAGCAGATCTCTGCCACTCAAGAGCCAAAGTACTTCTCCGAACTAGCGAAGAAAATTTCGTTGATGCTACCCAAGACTGGGCAACTGCCAGGCCAATCTTTCCCAAGCGCGGTCAGCATCACCCGCTCAGGGAAGAACATTCGGATCGAGCTTGGAAGAAGCTTCATTCCTGCAAACATCACCAGCTTCGACTCGGACCTACAACCACAGCTTCAGCACATCCAGAGCTTTATCGTTGGCGAGCTTGTGAGAACGAATATAGATTTCTTAGGGATTGAATTTACTTTCGATGGCAAACCGCTCAAGCACTATTTCCCGGACGAGTTAAGTCAACAGCCCGCCGATGCTAGCGGATTACAGGCTCCCTCCTCAGATCCCTTACCTACTAAGGTCGCTGTGTCCGGAGGACGTGGACTCACTCACTATCTTGAGAGGACGTATAACGGCAACCCTGTTCCTGCAGGGTGGGAATACCAACGACCCAGCTCCGGAACCAACGGAATACAAGAAGATCTCCTGACGACCGAATTTGCTGGGGTGCTTGCAACATTATTGGAGTCTCGCGGAGAAAACATTGAATCTAAACGAGCGCGATCCACCTCTGCAGACGCCCATGCCGCAAGCACAGCGAACGGGACGTACTCTTGGTGGCGAGTTTCGGCTAGGTATAATCTTGAAAATTTATATCCAAACAATACTTTTTGGAAAAAACTAGCAACAAGACGTACCGGAAAGAAGAGTTCCAGGACATCAACTCACGCCCCGGATTCGCAAATTTCCTGAAAGCCGACGCCTTGATCAATATTCATATCAACGCGCAAGATGGAGGGACCACGACGCGAGGAACGCAAGTTTATTACAACCCGAAACTGGCCGAAAATAAATCCTTTGCAGACAATGTTTCCTGCTACATGAGAGAGATTATTCAGGCTGATGACGATTACGCGAACTGGAGCGTACGCGCCATTCCGAGCACGGGCTACGGCGAGAACAACCTGGCAAACATGAAAACGATCCTTGTCGAAGTTGGATTCGATACCAACGCCGATGACGCGACCCCATGAAGGACCCGGATTTTCAGCAGCTTGCGATGAAAGGTGTGGAGAAGGGATATCGTCTCACTAAACGTAGCCTGGCCTGCGTGCCCCTCACCATTAACAGCATCCCCGATGTCACCGGACCGCGTGGCGGCCCCAAAATCCCTGTAGACGTCGACTACGCGGGGTTTCCTCAGTTCCCGCTCACACTGAGCATAGAGAATATCAGCTGCTCATCCCGCTACTGCACCGGCGGCGCAGTGACTTATTCCGAAGAGATGCCCTCACCGCTGCAATTCACCTTTTCCTGCAACGGATCCTCTTCCAACAACAGCACTTCGACTTGGAGCTCGACGCTCACCGATGCTGACGGAGTCAAGACCGAGCCGGTGGAACACCAGCTGACCTGTACGCCCTCCTCCAGCACAGTGGCTAAACGCGGCACGTTCAGCGAGTCCGTCACGGTCGGTACTGTGAAGTAAGAAAGCGAGTGGTGTGGCGCCGGCAAACCTCCTTCCCGCGCTCGCTTCCAGCGGGCGAGCGAATCCGGTAAGGCGGGGGCCGACCTCCACCCGCTTCGAGCGCCGCGGCGTTCCACCCGCGGAACGGCGCGACGCGCTTGTTTTCGGCCCAGGTTGCCGCCATCGAAGCGGGCATGGACGCCTACCATCCCGATGATCCGCGCCACGATGCGGCTGCCCAGGCGCGTGCCGACCGGCGGCGCCTGCTGCGTGCGTTCAATGCGGCGCTGGCCTTCGTGGCGTTGCTGGTCCTGGCGTACTCGGCGCAAGGCAGCTTCGACTGGCGCCCCTATGCCATCGCGCCGCACAGCGCGCAGGGGCTGATCGGCATCCTTACCGCGCCGCTGCTGCATGGCTCGGTCGAACACATCACCTCCAATGCAATTGCCCTGCTCATGCTGGGCACGCTGGCGGGTAGCGTGTATCCCAAGGCCACGTTGCGCGCGATTCCGTTGTTGTGGCTGGGCGCGGGCCTGGGGGCATGGTGGCTGGGCCAGGCCGGGACGCGCCATCTGGGCGCCAGCGGCCTGGGTCACGGGCTGATGTTCCTGGTGATCGGGTTGGGGGTGCTGCGCCGCGACCGCGCCGCGATCGCCACCGGCTTCATCGCCTTCCTGTTCTATGGCGGCATGCTGTTGACGGTGCTGCCGCGCGAACCGGGGGTGTCGTGGCAGGCCCATCTGGGGGGCGCGGTGGCCGGGCTGCTGGCGGCCTGGTGGTTCCGTCGCGCCGACCCACCCCTGCCACGCAAGCGCTACAGCTGGGAGCTGGAGGAAGAACAGGTGCTGGCCGACAAGGCCGACATGCTGGAACCGCCCTCGCCACGCGACGTGCCCGTGCTGTGGGAACGCCCGACACCGCCGCGTGGCGTGGTGCTGCCGTTTCCCGCGCCGACCACGCCGCGGCACGCGCCGGATGACAGACCACCGCGGCTGGACTGACCTGGCCTGGCAGGCTGCGTGCAACCCGCGCACGATGCGGGGCGCATCTTCCTGTCGCGCAGAGCGCGTCTCAATCCATCTTGGGGATTCGACCGCTTTCCGGGCGGCTCATCGGCAGTGCTCCAGCGGAGCAAGCTCCGCTCTCCATGACATGCGATGGCAGGAACCTGTCAGGAAGCCCACAACACCCTCTAGACTTGCCGGCGTGCTTCTTGCCGGTCTTTGACGATGATGCTCCGCTACCTGGGCTGGATTGCGGCCCTGCTGATCCTGGTCCTCAGTGTGATGCTGGCGATGCATTGGCCAGGATGGTGGTGGGTCGCCGCCATTGCCGCCGCGCCCAGCGTGCTGGGACTGGTCGACGTGCTGCAGCGGAACAGCACCTTGCGCCGCAACTATCCGGTGTTGGCCCATTTCCGCTATGGGCTGGAGTCGATCGGGCCGGAGATCCGCCAGTACTTCGTGCAGAGCGACCTGGACGATGTGCCGTTCTCGCGCCAGCAGCGCGCGCTGGTCTATCGCCGGGCCAAGAACGTCATGGACGTGGTGCCCTTCGGCACGCTGCGCAGCACCTACGCCCCGGAATACGAATGGATCAACCATTCGCTGGCCACCACCGATGTGCACCACCACGATTTCCGCGTGACCATCGGCGCGGGCAGACCCAAACCGTACTCGGCCAGCGTGTTCAACATCTCGGCGATGAGCTTTGGCGCGCTGTCGGCCAACGCGATCCGCGCGCTCAACACCGGCGCGGCGCGTGCCGGCTTCTACCATGACACCGGGGAAGGAGCGATCTCGCCCTATCACCGCGAAGGCGGCGGCGACCTGGTGTGGGAGATCGGCTCGGGCTACTTCGGCTGCCGCGACGCGCACGGCCAGTTCGACGCGGAGAAGTTCACCGCCAATGCCACCCTCGAACAGGTGCGCATGATCGAGATCAAGCTGTCCCAGGGGGCCAAGCCCGGCCACGGCGGGGTGCTGCCGGCGGCCAAGGTGACCCAGGAAATCGCGGACACGCGCGGTGTCGCGCTGGGCCAGGACTGCGTGTCGCCCTCACGTCACTCGGCGTTTTCCACGCCGCTGGAGCTGCTGCAGTTCGTCTCCCGTCTGCGCGAGCTGTCCGGCGGCAAACCGGTGGGCTTCAAGCTGGCCATCGGCCACCCGTGGGAGTGGTTCGGCATCGCCAAGGCCATGCACGAAAGCGGCCTGCTGCCGGATTTCATCGTGGTCGATGGCGCCGAAGGCGGTACCGGCGCGGCACCGATGGAGTTCGTCGACCACATGGGCGTGCCGATGCAGGAAGCGCTCATGCTGGTCCACAACACCTTGGTGGGCCTGTCGCTGCGCGAGCAGGTCAAGGTCGGCGCGGCCGGCAAGGTCACCAGCGCCTTCGACATCGCCCGGACCCTGGCCATGGGCGCGGACTGGTGCAACGCCGCGCGCGGCTTCATGTTCTCGCTGGGCTGCATCCAGTCGCTGAGCTGTCACACCGATCGCTGCCCGACCGGGGTGGCCACGCAGAACCCAGCGCGCTGGCGCCACCTGGACGTGCCGGACAAGGCCACGCGCGTGCACCAGTACCACACCAACACCTTGCGCGCGCTGGCCGAACTGCTGGGCGCGGCCGGGCTGGAAGACCCTGCCGAACTGGGCCCAGAGCACATCGTGCGTCGCGTGTCGGCCGTGGAGATCCGCGCGCTGTCGTCGCTGTACCGTTTCCTGTCGCCCGGCGATCTGCTGGGCGGCAACCTGCCCGAACACTCGGTGTTCCAGCAGTTCTGGCCCGATGCGCGCGCCGACTCGTTCCAGGCCCCGGCCCGCATCCGCGACCTGCGCCTGAGCAAGTCGCGTTGAACCCATCGACCTCCCTCCCGGCACGCCCGTTGTTCCTGCCCCGCCAACCCTCGCCCCACCACCGGAGATCCCCCCTGTGACCGCAGCCTTGCGCGCGGCCGTGCTGGCCGTTGTCCTGATCGCCCTGTCCGCCTGCACCAGCACGCCGCCGCCGTCGGCCCCGGCACGACCGATCAAGTTGATCGGCTATGTGACCAATGGCAAGACCCTGCCGCCGATCAGCGCGCGCAAGCTGGACGTGATCAATTTCGCCTTCGCCGTGGTCGATGCGCAGCATCGCGTGCACCTGCCCGATGCCGACGGCCCACGCACGCTGGACGGGCTGGTCAAGCTGCGCGGCGACAACCCGGAGCTGAAGATCGTGCTGTCCATCGGCGGCTGGAGCGCGGGACATTTCTCCGAGGCGGCCGCCACGGCGCAGTCACGCCAGGTGTTCACCGACACGGCGATGGCCCTGCTGCGCGCCCATGACCTGGACGGCCTGGACATCGACTGGGAGTACCCGACCCTGGACGATGCCGGCATCAGCGCCAGCCCCGACGACACCGCCAACTTCGCCGCGTTGCTGGGCCAGCTGCGCCAGGCGCTGGACGCTGAAGGCCGCGCGCGCGGGCGCCACTACGTGCTGAGCATCGCCGCGGCCGAGGGCCGCTTCGCCTCCGGCCTGGACCTGCCGCGGATCACGCCGCTGCTGGACTGGATCAACCTGATGACCTACGACTTCCACGGCAGCCTGACCCCGACCACCGGCCACGCCGCGGGCCTGGGCGCCTCGACGCTGGACCCGGCCCACGCGCGCAACGGCGTCGCCGCGGTGCAGGACTTCCTCGATGCCGGCGTGCCGGCCGCCAAGCTCAACGTGGGCATGGCGTTCTACGGGCGCCGCTTCGGCGAGGTGGAGCCGGCCCAGCACGGGCTCTACCAGCGCTTCGCCAGCGATGGCGGCTTCATCTCCTACCGGGAGATCATGCAGGGCCGGCTGACCGAACACGGATTCACCCGCTACTGGGATCGGGGCGCACAGGCGGCGTGGCTGTGGAACCCGACCACCCGGCAGATGATCAGCTACGACGACCCGCAGGCGTTGCGCGCCAAGGTGCGCTACGTGCGCGCGCATGGCCTGGGCGGGTTGATGTACTGGGACTACCGCGAGGACGACGGCGAGGCCCTGCTGGACGTGGTCCGCCAGGCCATCGACCAGCCGGCACCCTAGCGACCGGGCACTCCGGCAAGGTCGGCCTCGGCCTCACGCCCCCCTGAACGGAGGCCCGGTAGGGTAGGCCGCCGCCCGGCCGCTCCCGGAGCCCCCTTTGGCCCTTTTCGAAACCCTGGTCGTGCTGCTGTTTGGCGCCGCGCTGCTTTCGCAGCTGGCGCGGCGACTCGGCCTGCCCTATCCGACCCTGGTCGCGGTCGCCGGCACCGCGGCCGCGGCGCTGCCATGGGTGCCGCAAGTGGGCATCGACCCGCGCCTGGCCCTGGTGCTGTTCATCGCGCCTGCCCTGCTATCGGCCGCCTATGACACCTCGCCCCACGAGCTGCGGCATAACTGGTTGCCGCTGACGGCACTGGCGGTGTTCGCCGTGCTGCTGACCACCTTGGCAGTCGCCGCGCTGGCCGTGCATCTGGCCCAGCTGCCGCTGGCCGCCGCCATTGCGCTGGGCGCGGTGGTGGCGCCGCCGGATGCCGCCGCCGCGCAGGCGGTGCTGGGCCGGATGAACCTGCCGCGCCGCACGATGGTGATCCTGCAGGGCGAAAGCCTGTTCAACGATGCCATCGCGCTGGTGCTGTTCGGTGGCGCGGTGGCGGTGATGCAGGGCACTGAGCATCCGGTGCTGTTCGGCGCCACCCTGCTGCTGGAAGTCCCTGGCGGCGTGTTGCTGGGCCTGGCGGTGGGCTGGGTGTATGCGCGGGTGGGCCGGCTGTGGTCGGGCAGCCAGAGCGCGACGATCTTCGAGTTCACCGGCACGTTCCTGGTGTGGATGGCCGCCGATCGGCTGCACGTCTCGCCGGTGCTGGCGGTGGTGGCCTACGCGATGCTGCTGGCGCGCTCGGCGCCGCAGCGCCAGCGCGTGCGCGACCGCATGCACTCCTATCCCATCTGGGATTCGGCGGTGTTCGTGCTCAACGTCATCGCCTTCCTGCTGATCGGCCTGCAGGCCCGCGGCATCGTCGCCGACCTGCCGCGCCCGCAGCTGTGGAAGGCGCTGGGCACGGCCGGTGCGGTGCTCGGCGCGGTGGTCGCCGTGCGACTGGTGTGGGTGCTGGTCTATCCGGCCCTGCTGCGACGTTTGATCCGCGGCCATACCGACGAAGGACACGGCAAGACCCGGGTACGGCTGGTGGTCGCCTGGTCAGGCATGCGCGGCGTGCTGACTCTGGCCACCGCGTTGTCGCTGCCGCATGCCTTCCCCGGCCGCGACCTGATCGTGCTGTGCGCCCTGGCCGTGGTCCTGGGCACGGTGATCCTGCAGGGGGCCACGCTGGGCGCGCTGATCCGCTGGCTGCGGATCCCGGGCGACTCCACCACCGATCGCGCCATCGATCAGGCGCGCACGCACATGGAACAGGCCGGGCGCGAGGAACTCGAACGCATGGTCGCCGACCACGAACATCCAGAAGCCCTGCGGCGGGTGCGCGAGTGGTACCGCACCCGTCCTGACCCGGCCGAAATCACCGCCAAGCGGACCCTGGTCCAGGCCGAGCGCCGTGCACTGAACGACCTGCATGCGCGAGGCGACCTGCCGGAAGACGCCTTCCAGTCCCTGCAACAGGAGTTGGACCTGCGCGAACTGAGCCTGTCCGAGCCCGGCGCGCGCCGCATCGAGGAGGTCTGAAGGCCGAACGCCGCGCGATCGCGGCGCCTGGACCCTCAGTTATAGACTTCCTCGATGTCGCTCACCTTGCCATCGTGGAAGATGATCTGGATGGTCTTGCGCGGCTGGTAGTACTCCCAGCGCTCGCCGACGTTGGCGCTGTCGTCGTTCTCCAGCTGGACCACGCGATCCAGCTTGCTAGCCACCTGCATCACCCGGCCCGCACCGTGCCCTGCGCCATCGCCGCGCCGGCCAACAGGCACAGCGCCAAAGCCAGCAGCATCCTGTTCATTGCGCATCTCCCTGCGATGTGTCGTGACCGGACCATCATGCGCAGATCTCGCTGCGGAACCACGCCGGCACGGGCGAGGTCCGGCGCGATTCCACCTGGCCGGATCAGGCCTTGGCCGGCAGCGCGGGCGCGGCGGTCGGCCGGCCCAGCGGGTCCAGGGCGATCATCACGAAACGGCCGCGCGTGCACAGCTTGCGCTCGCCGCTCAGCAGGTCCTCGGTGATCACTTCCACGTCCACATTCATCGAGCTCCGGCCGACCTTGACGATGGTCGCGATGACCTCCACCAGGTCGCCCTTGCGGATGGGCTGGTTGAAGTCCACCTGCTCCGAGCGCGCGGTGACCACCGTGGTGCGCGCATAGCGCGAGGCCACGATGAAGGCGGCCATGTCCATCCAGGCCAGCGCCTGGCCACCGAACAGAGTCCCCAGATGATTGGTGTGGTCGGGAAAGACCATGTGCAGCAGGCGGGCTTCGATCGGGCGCGGCTCGCCCGCGGGGACTTCGGACATCGGTGGGGCTCCTGGTGGGGTGGGACGCCCCATTGTCACCCAGCCCCGACTGGCGCAAGCCTAGGCCGGCGCGGCGGCCGTGCCCGCCGGGGCCACCAGCACGCGGTTTCGACCTTGGCGCTTGGCCCGGTAGAGCGCGTCGTCGGCACGCCGCAACAGATCGGTCGGCGACTCGCCCGGCTCCAGCCAGGCCACGCCGACCGAGCAGGTCACCGTCAGGCTCCGCCCATCGATGGCCAGCGGACGCGCGCCGACTGCGTCGTGCAAGGCCTGCAGGCGCTGCGACGCAGGGGCCACAAGGCCGGGCATGACCGCGAGCAGTTCTTCGCCGCCATAGCGCCCGACCGTGTCCGACCCGCGCATGTTGCGCGCCAGGCGATCGGCCACGCCGGAGAGCACCGCGTCGCCGACCAGATGGCCATGGGTATCGTTGACCAGCTTGAAGTGGTCCAGGTCCAGCAGCGCGATCGCCAGCGGCAGGCCCGCGCTGTGCGCACGTGCGGCCTCCAGCGCTAGCTGTTCGAGAATGGAGGTACGGTTGCGCAGTCCGGTCAGGCCATCGTGGGTGGCCTGCTCGTGCAGAGCGGCGCGAGCCAGTTCCAGCGCGCGCTTGTCGGCCTCCAACTCGGCGGTACGCGCGGCCACCAGGCGTTCCAGGGCGCGCTTGCGCGCCATGATCGCGCGCATGCGCCAGTGCCAGACCGCCGCGATCACCCCGGCAAACAGCGCCAGCCACGCGAGCAGCGCCGGCGCGCTGCGCCACCATGGCGGGCGCAGCTTGAAGGCGAAACTCGCCACCGGGGACTGTGTGCGGCGGGCCAGGTCGATCGCCTGCACCTCGATCACCTGCTCGCCATCGCCCAGGGCGGGAAAGTCCAGGGTGCGCGAGCTGGTCTCGATCCACGCATCCTGGCGCCCGCGCAGGCGATAGCGGAAACGCAGCAGGTCCGGCCCTGCCATGCTGCCCGGCGTGGACAGGGTCACGCGCACCGGCAGCTGGCCCCAAGGCAGGGTGGCGCCCGGCGTCACGCCAGCACCGCCCCGCTCGACCCGCGCGATGCGCAGGGTCACCGGGCGCTGCGCAAGTAGCCTGTCCGGTTGCAGGAGATGGCTCACGCCGCGCGAACTGCCGACCCAGACCGAACCATCGGCGTCCTCGAAGAACGCGCCTTCGGAGATGTCCTCGCTGATCAGGCCATCGGTCTCGCTCAGGCCGGTCCAGTGGCCGTGCTCCAGCACGTTCACCCCGGAACTGCCCCCGACCCACAGCCGACCCTGGCGGTCGTGGCGAATGAAATACGGCAGCGAATCGCGCAGCAGCGGGTCGTCCACCGCGGTGAGCTGCAGGGTGTCGTCGTCGCGCATTGGGCCGCGGAACAGGCCGGCATCGTCCACCGCCGCCCACAGCACCCCGTCGCGGCCGATGGAGAGTTTGTCGAACAGCAGGTTGGGCATCTTTCCGCTGATCCGGATCGGGATGACGGTCTGCCCATCCAGCCGCATCAGCCCGCTCTTGCCGGCAAACCACAGGCGCCCGCGCGCATCCTCGGCCACGTCGCCGAAGCTGACCTGCGGCAGGTCGGTGAAACGACGCGGCTGCGGATGGGCCGGGTCGTCGATGACGTAGACCCCTTCGGTGGTGCACAGCCACAGCCGCCCCTGCCGGTCGAACAACATCCTGCGCAAGCGGTACGGCAACGTCGTCACGATCGTCACTCGCCCGTGCGCCAGGCGCAGCAGGTCGCCTCGGTACAGCGCGACCCACACCGCGCCATCGGGCCCCAGGGTCAGGCCGAATACGTCGCGGATCGGCGTCTGCAGCGCGGTGGCGACCGGCTCGACGGTCGCAGCGCCCGGCGCCAGGCGATAGATGCCGCGCTCGTTGCCAAACAGCATGCCGCCCTGCCGGTCACGGACCAGCGCCCAGTTCGGCAGGCCCTTCAGGCCATTGGCGGGGCCCCAGTTCTGGATGGCGCCGTAACCGCGCCAACGCAGGATCCCAAGGCCGCCGTAGGACACCCACAGCGCACCATCGGCGCTGGCGAGCATCGCATTGGGCGGCATGTCGGGCAGGCCGTTACGCGTGTCCAGCGTGTCCCAACCGGCACCATTCCAACGCAGGATGCCGGCGTCGCTGCGAGTCAGGACGCGGCCCAGGCTGTCTTCGGCCAGGTCCAGATGGCGGGTGGTGGTGGCCATCACGGCCGGTGCGGGGGCGGGATGGTCGACGAAGCGGACCGCCCCGGGCGCCAGCGACAGCACGTGCAGCGGGCTGCGCGCCCACAACACACCGTGCCGATCACGCAGGAACGTGGTCCACGCATCCTCGGGCACGCCATCCTCGGCGGTGTAGACGCGCACGGTGCCATCGGGGCCGCGTCGGCAGATCGTCTGCCCGCATCCCAGCCACAGCGTGTCCTGGTCCTGGTAGACCGCGCCCAGGTCTTCCAGCTCGGACAAGCGCTGCGTGATCTGCGGCGTGAACAGCGCCGTGGTCCGCCAGCCACCTCCGGGCGCGGCGCCGATGCGCCAGGCCCGCCCCTTGCTCAGCGCCACCGCGCCGCCATCGAAGGCGGCCACCATGTGACCTGGGGCGAAAGGCATGGGCGCGCCCCGCGGGTCGGTGATCCGCGCGGCCGCCTGGCCATCCCAGAAATACAGGTTGCCGGCCGTGGTCACCCACAGCCCGTTGCCAGGGGCCGTGGGCGCGGCGTTCATCACATAGGCGTCGTCCAGCCCGGCGTCCGCCCCCACCCGTTCGAAGCGCTCACCCTCGTAGCGATACAGGCCGCCGTAGGTGCAGGCCCAGACATTGCCACGGGCATCGTCCACCAGGCAGTCGGCGCCCAGGCTGCGCAGGCCTTCGGCGGTGCCATAGATGCGCAGCGAGGCGACTTGCGCCAACGCCGATCCGCTCGCCAGCAGGCACAGCGCTCCCGCGGCCGCGCGCCGGAGGCGATCGATGGCGGTGGCACGCGCCAGGGCGCGAGGGCAACGCATGACGGGCATGCAAGGTCCGGAAGGACGGATGTCCTTCCTCTAACGGCCCACCACGAGCGGACTTGAGCGCACCAGTTCGCGCAAGCCGATGATTTGGCAACCTTTCCCCTGTTCAGCTACGCCAGCCGCGCCTGGTCAGAACGCGTGGTCGAAGCCCACCTCGCCCTGCACGCCGACCTGGTAGGACGACACGCGGCGCTCGAAGAAGTTGGTCAGCTCCTGCACATCCTGTAGCTCCATGAACGGCAGCGGGTTGCGCACGTTGTACTTGCGCGCCATGCCCAGCTTGGCGAAGTGGTTGTCGGCGCAGTGCTGCAGGTACTGGCGCATGTCGCGGGTGGAGATGCCCGCCACGCCGCCAGACAGCACGTCCTCGGCGAACTGCAGCTCACACTCGATCGCCTCTTCGAGCATGGCGTAGACCTGCTGCTTCATTTCATCGTCGAACAGGTCCGGCTCTTCCTCGCGCACCACGCGCACGCCCTCGAAGGCGAAGTTCATGTGGCAGCTCTCGTCGCGGAACACCCAGTTGGTGCCGCTGGCCAGCCCGGGGAGCAACCCGCGCGAACGGAAGTAGTACACGTAGGCGAAGGCGGCAAAGAAGAACAGGCCTTCGATGCAGGCGGCGAAGCAGATCTGGTTGAGCAGGAACTGACGGCGGTGTGCGCGCGTCTCCAGCTTGCGCAGGTCCTGGATGGTGTCCATCCACTTGAAGCAGAAGTCGGCCTTCTTCTTGATCGAGGGGATGTTGTCGACCGCGGCGAAGGCCTTGGCACGCTCGCCCGGGTCCGGCAGGTAGTTGTCCAGCAGGGTCAGGTAGAACTGCACGTGCAGCGCTTCTTCGTAGAGCTGGCGCGACAGGTACATGCGCGCTTCGGGCGCGTTGAGGTGCTGGTACAGGTTGAGCACCAGGTTGTTGGACACGATCGAATCGCCGGTGGCGAAGAAGGCGACCAGGCGGTGGATCAGGTGACGATCGGCCGGGGTCATCTTGTCGTGCAGGTCGGTGATGTCGATCTGGAAGTTGATCTCGTCCACCGTCCAGCTGTTCCTGATGGCGTCGCGGTACATGTCATAGAACTGCGGATAGCGCATCGGGCGCAGGGTCAGTTCAAAACCGGGATCGAGCAGCATCTGGCGGGGTTGGGCGGACATGGCAATCTCGTGATCGGTGGCGGCCCCGCCTTGTGGGCAGGGCCGCGATAAAAAGGAAGGTCCGCGCCGCACGCGGACCGGTGGCACCTCCCTGTGCCGGGAATATCCGTATTCCTTGCGTCCAGGTCGAAGGACTTACTGGCAGGCCTCGCAGGCCTCCGGGTTCTCCAGCGAGCAGCTCACCGCCTCGGTCGGCGTGTAGGCCGGCTTGGGGGCTTCGCTGGCGCCCTGGCTGAGGGTGGCCTTGGCGATGCGCGTGGCCGGGCGCGAGCGCAGGTAGTAGGTGGTCTTGATGCCGCGCTTCCACGCGTACATGTACATGGACGAGAGCGCGCCGATGTTGGGGCTTTCCATGAACAGGTTGAGCGAGGCGGACTGGTCGATGAAGGCGCCGCGCTCGGCGGCCATGTCGATCAGCGAACGCATCGGCAGCTCCCACGCGGTGCGGTAGACCAGGCGCAAAGCCTCGGGGATCTGCGCCACGCCCTGGATCGAACCTTCGGCCAGCTTGATCGCATCGCGCATCTCCGGGGTCCACAGGCCCAGCTTCTTCAGCTCGTCCACCAAGTAGCGGTTGACCTGCAGGAAGTCGCCGGACAGCGTCTCGCGCTTGAACAGGTTGGACACCTGCGGCTCCACGCACTCGTAGCAGCCGGCGATGGAGGCGATGGTCGCGGTCGGGGCGATGGCGATCAGCAGCGAGTTGCGCAGGCCGTGCTGCTGGATGCGCGCGCGCAGCGCGTCCCAGCGCGCGGCGTCCTCGGGCACCACGCCCCAGGCATCGAACTGCAGCTCACCCTGCGCGGCGCGGGTGTCGGCGAAGGACGGATGCTTGCCGCGCTCGATGGCCAGCTCGCACGAGGTCTCCAGCGCATGGAAGTAGATGGTCTCGGCGATCTTCTTGCTGATCGCGCGCGCCTCGGCGCTGTCGAAGGCCAGGCGTTTTTTGAAGAACACGTCCTGCAGGCCCATGCAGCCCAGGCCGACCGGGCGCCAGCGCAGGTTGCCGCGGCGCGCGGTCTCGATCGGGTAGAAGTTCAGGTCGATCACCCGGTCGAGCTGGCGCACGGCCAGGCGCACGGTCTCGGCCAGCTTGTCGTAATCGAAGTCGCCGTAGTCGTCGAAGTGGCGCCCCAGATTGATCGAACCCAGGTTGCACACCGCGGTCTCGTCGGCCGAGGTGATCTCCAGGATCTCGGTGCACAGGTTGGACAGGTGGATCACGTTGCCCGCGCGCAGGGTCTGGTTGGACGCGGCGTTGCACTTGTCCTTGAAGGTCATCCAGCCGTTGCCGGTCTCGGCCAGGGTGCGCATCATCCGCGCATACAGCTTGCGCGCCGGCACCTGCTTGACCGCCTTGCCCTGGGTCTCGGCCTGCAGGTAGGCCTGCTCGAAGGCCTGGCCGTACAGGTCGGTCAGCTCCGGGGTGACCTTGGGATCGAACAACGACCACGGCTGGTCGGCTTCCACGCGGGCCATAAACAGGTCCGGCACCCAGTTGGCCAGGTTGAGGTTGTGGGTACGGCGGGCGTCGTCACCGGCGTTGTCGCGCAGCTCCAGGAAGTCCTCGATGTCCGCGTGCCAGGTCTCCAGGTACACGCAGGCCGCGCCCTTGCGCTTGCCGCCCTGGTTGACCGCCGCCACCGACGAATCCAGCGTCTTGAGCCACGGCACGATGCCGTTGGAATGGCCGTTGGTGGACTTGATCAGCGAGCCGCGCGCGCGCACCCGGCTATAGCTCACCCCGATGCCGCCGGAGAACTTGGACAGCTGGGCGATGTCGCCGTAGCGCGCGTAGATCGATTCCAGCGAATCGCGCGGCGAATCCAGCAGGAAGCAGCTGGACAGCTGCTCGTGGGTGGTGCCGGAGTTGAACAGCGTGGGCGAAGACGGCAGGTAGTCCAGGTGCCCCATGCGCTGGTAAAGCGCCAGCGCCTCGGGCACGTCCTCGCTCAGCGCACTGGCGATGCGCAGGAAGAACTGCTGCGGGGTCTCGATCACCTTGCGGGTATGCGGATGGCGCAACAGGTAGCGGTCGTACAGCGTACGCAGGCCGAAGTACTCGAACTCGCGGTCCAGGTTGGCATCGATCGCATCGTTGAGCTTGCGCGCATTGGTCTGCACGAAGCCGAGCAGGCGGTCGTTGATCAGGCCGACCTCGTGGCCGCGGCCGATCGACTGGGAAAACGCATGGATTTCCTGTCCGGAGACTTCCTTGCCGATGAAGTTGGCCAGCAGGCGTGCGGCCAGGCGGCCGTACTCGGGCTCCTCGCCGATCAGCAGCGCGGCGGTGCGGATGGACAGCTCGTCCAGTTCCTGGGTGGTGGCCCCGTCGTACAAGCCGGAGATGGTGCGGGTGGCCACGCGCATCGGGTCCACCGCGTGCAGGCCTTCGGCGCAGCGCTGGATGGCGCGCACGATCTTGTTCAGGTCCACCGCCTCGTCGGAGCCATTGCGCTTGGTCACGCGCATGACCGTGGCAGTGGGCGGCGAAGTCAGCGAAAAGGCGGCATCGGCCGGGCGCGCGGCCACGGCGGCATCGGTCTGGGTCACGGTTGTGGTCTCCATGCGTGGTGCACGTCCCGCCCCCGTCCCTCGACAGGCTTGGAGCGGCGTTGGGTTCGAGCATGGGAAGGCGGCGTCGCAAAACCCGCGACCGCGCGAATGCGTGGTCGGGCCTGCTTCACCAGCCATCTCCCCCTCGGAGACTCCGCGGCCGGCACCGCGCGATGTGCTTGCGCGCGGTTCGTCGGCAGGTCTTCGGACTCATGGGCGCGAAGGCGTCTGGCCTTCTCCTAATCCGCCGCTTCCCAAGGCCGAAAGGCCTCAGTGCTGTGTGGCGGGGTCGTTCCCAAATACCGCTGCGGGGCAGTGCCGGAGTGGGCCGTCATGGCCGCACCGGCTTCCCTTTTCATCCGGGGAGTAGCGTTCCCCGGAACCGACGACCCCAAGATAGTGGGGTGGGTTCACCCCGTCAACGCCAAATATTGTGGATAACCTGTGGGAGAACGCGGCCAATACCAATGCCGGCGCGGGTTTGCGCGTCTTTACGGGAGACGACTGTGGTTGACGCGGCCTTGGCGCGCGTTGCCTGATGGTCGCCAGGCACCTCACCCCCCGGGCGACGGCACCCGGCGCGCCCCGCGCCACCGCCCCTTTCCAGAGCGCCTGTCCTCATGCATGACAACGCCTTCCCACGTGGCCCCTCGACCCTGCGTCGCGCCACGCCCTTCCTGCTCGCGCTGGTCGCCGTGCTGCTGGCCGGATGGGCGGTGCAGGCCGTGCTGGCGCGCTGGGACGAGGACGCTGGCCTGCGCCAGGCCCTGCGCGATGGCCTGATGTGCGCCGCCGCCACGGCCCTGGGTGCCCTGCCCGTGTTGGGCATCCGCCGCCTGCCGCAGCGCCTGGCCGACGGCCTGATGGGCTTCGGCGCCGGGGTGATGCTGGCGGCCACGGCGTTCTCGCTGATCGTGCCGGGGCTGGACGCCGCACGCGACCAGGGCTTTGCCGGGATCGGCGCCGGGGCGGTGATCAGTGCCGGCATCGTGCTGGGCGTGGGCATGATGCTGCTGATGGACCGCGCCGTGCCGCACGCGCACCTGGACCAGCAGGGCCACACCACCCGCCAGGTCAGCGGCCAGCTGGCCCAATGGCTGCCGCCGCAGGTGATGCTGTTCGTCTTCGCCATCACCCTGCACAACATCCCCGAGGGCATGGCCGTGGGCGTGGCCTCCGGCTCGGGCATGCAGGGTGCGGACACCTTCAGCCTGGCCATCGCCCTGCAGGACATTCCCGAGGGCCTGGTGATCGCCCTGTCGCTGGCCACCGCCGGGGTGCATCGCGGGCGGGCGGTGCTGATCGGCATGCTCTCGGGCCTGGTCGAGCCCGTCGGCGCGGTGCTAGCCGCGCTGGCGGTCGGCGCGTTCTCCACGCTGCTGCCCTGGGGGCTGGCCTTCGCCGCCGGGGCGATGCTGTTCGCGGTCAGCCACGAGGTCATCCCCGAGTCGCATCGCAATGGCCACGAGACCTGGGCCACCGTCGGCCTGACCCTGGGCTTCTGCCTGATGATGGTGATGGATACGGGGCTGGGCTGATCAACGCCCAGGTTTCAGGGCATCCCATCAGTCCCCGAACAGGCCGTTAGGGCACTGATGACATGCCCTAGCCCGGCGGCCCGAAGACCGTCAGCCATACCTCCCGCGCCGAACGCGCGCGGCGTAGGTCGGCGAACATCCCGACCCAGGCGTGGAAGGCGATCCGCACCGGGTTGTGGCTGCGTACCGGCTCGACAAGCCCGTAGCGCAGCGGCACCTCGGGCAGCGCGCGGCGGAAGCTGCCGAACATCCGGTCGAACACGATCAGCACCCCGCCGTAATTGCAGTCCAGGTACTCCGGGTTGCTGGCGTGGTGCACGCGGTGGTGCGCGGGGGTGTTGAACACGTATTCGAACCAGCGCGGCAGCGTGCCGATCAGTTCGGTGTGCAGCCAGAACTGGTAGGTCAGGTTGAGCGCCAATGCGCCCACCACCACCGGCACCGGAAAGCCCAGCCACACCAGCGGGGCGAAGCACACCGCCGCGGCGGTGATCTGCCCGGTCCAGCCCAGCCGATAGGCCGACGCCAGCGTGTACTGGTTGGGCGAATGGTGCACGGCGTGGTTGAGCCAGAACCAACGGATGCGATGGTCGGCCCGGTGCATCCAGTAGTAGCAGAACTCCACGCCCACGAAGAGCACCAGCCACTGCCACCATGCGTCCATGGCCAGGCTCGCCACGCGCCACTTGGCCACGGCCAACAGCACCACCCCGACCAGCCCGCCCTGTAGCACACGGCCGATCAATCCGCGCACGACCGCATCGGCCAGCGAGGCCCAGTACGACTTCCAGTCGTACGCGTGGCCGCGGCGGATGCGCAACCAGGCCTCGATGGCGGCCAGGAGCGGCAGGATCAACGGGATGACCAGCAACCAGCGCGGGGAAGCCAGACTCAGCATGACGCGTCCCTCGGAAGGCAGGCGCGTCCTTGCGCCGTGTCAGGGTTCATTGACCGGCCTGGCGCTGCTTGAACTTCTGGCCGACCGCCTGCAGCTCGGCTTTCGACAGGCGACCGTCACCGTCGGTGTCGATCCGGTCGAAGCCACGCTTAAGCCGTGGCAGGTTGGCCACTTCACTGCGGTCCAGGTAACCATCGTGGTTGGCGTCCGCCTCGGCCAGGCGCTGGGCGACCTGCTCGGCGCTGGGCACGGCCTGGGTCTGGGCCTGGGCCAGGACCGCCACCGCCACCAGCGCCGCGGCGAGCGTGATGCGGACAAAGAGGGCATTGGGTTTCATTGAAAGACTCCTTGCGGCAAGGCCGCGGTCATCGGACCGGACCGCGTGGTGAGTTGATCGGGAACCACGGCGGGAATTCAGTGGCAGGCGATCACTTCACCCGCGGCATTGGTGCAGGTACCGGTATGGGTCAGCTGGCCGTTGCTGTAGCTGGTCGAGCCGGCATAGCTGTTGCCGTTGGCGCCGGTGGCGTTGGTGTCGCGGCCACCGGAATAGGTGCCGTCGGCGTTCTTGGTGAAGCCACCGGTCGAGCTCGCGCTGGCGCCGTTGGCGCCCTGGACCGACGCGCTGCTGGCGTGGCTGGCATTGCCGGCACCGTCGCGGCTGGTGCTGGAGCTGCGGCCTGCCGAGCCGTAGGCGTTCTGCACCGAGGCGCTGCTGGTCCGGCCGGCGCTGCCGTCGGCGTTGCGATAGCCATCGGCCTGGGCACTGGCCGTGCCGCCATAGACGGTGCTGGCGCTGGCCGAACGGCTGGCGGCGGCGTTGCCGTTGCCATCGCTCGTGAAGTCGCGGCGGCGGGCGTAGCTGCCATTGACGCCACTGCCCGAGGCCTGGGTCTGGGCGGTGCGTGCCCCGTTGTGGTTGCTCATCGAATGGGTGCGGGTGCGCTCGCGTGCACCGGCCTCGGCGACGGTGCCGGCAAACAGCGTGGTGACGGTCAGGGCGGACAACAGCAGGACGGACTTGGAAGCGTGCATGGCGAAAACTCCTTGTCGTGGAAATCGCGCGGCAGCGGGATGCGTCGCGGTGAAGCCACGGTAGGCGCGCCGGCCCGGGAGGGTGTTTCGCAGGTGCCAGCAGATGTTTCAGGAGCGGTCGGTTGAAACATCTGCTTACAAGCCCGGCGCTGGCCGCATTTACGGCGCCCGGGACCGGGCGCGATAGTGCGGCACATGAACGAGATCACCGCCAAGCTGCTGCTGGTCGACGACGACCCCCGCCTGCGCGACCTGCTGCTGCGTTACCTGGAGGGCCAGGGCTTCGCGGTCAAGGGCGTGGGCGACGGCGCGCAGATGCGCCAGGCCCTGGACCGGGGCCACTTCGACCTGATCGTGCTGGACCTGATGCTGCCGGGCGAGGACGGCCTGGAGCTGTGCCGGCGCCTGCGCGGCCAGGGCGACACCACGCCGGTGGTGATGCTCACCGCCAAGGGCGATGAGATCGACCGCATCGTCGGGCTGGAGATCGGCGCGGACGACTATCTGCCCAAGCCGGTCAACCCGCGCGAACTGCTGGCGCGGATCCGTTCGGTCCTGCGCCGCACCCAGTCCATGCCGGGCGCGCCACGGGCCGACGGGGGCGTGGTGGCCTTCGGCGCGTGGCGCCTGGACCTGGGCACCCGCCAGCTCAGCCGCGACGGCGTGCCGATGAAACTGACCACCGGCGAGTTCGCGGTGCTGTCGGTCCTGGCCCGACACCCGCGCCAGCCGCTCTCGCGCGACCGGCTGATGAGCCTGGCGCGCGGACGCGAGCACGAGGCCTTCGAGCGCAGCATGGATGTGACCATCGCCCGCCTGCGCAAGCTGCTGGAAGACGATCCGCGCCACCCGGCCATCGTGCAGACGGTGTGGGGCGTGGGCTATGTCTTCGTCCCGCCCGAGGCGGTGGCATGACCGGTCCACGCAGCATGTTCGCCCAGTTGGCGCTGGTGATCGGCCTGGTCCTGGCCGGGGCCTGCGTGCTGGTGGTGGCGCTGGGCCGGGAGATGGCCGTCCGTCCGGCCGCCGACCAGCTGGCGCGGGCGATGCGCGGCTTCGCCGGGATCGCCGAGGAACTGGACCGCGCCAGCTCGCACGAAGCCACGCTGCGCTACCTGCGCGATGCCGGGCTGGACGTGCGCCAGCGTCCGCCGCCCGCCGCCACGCTGCGCTGGGCGCCGTTCCTGCGCGGCCTGCACAGCCGCTCGCAGGAATTGCTGGGGCCCGACCACCGCGTGGTGCTGGCGCGCGAGCCCACCGGCGACCGGATGTGGATGCAATTGCACACCCAGCCGCAGGTGTGGGTGGCGTTCTCGGCTGGCCCGCTGCGCGTGGGGCGCCGGCTTTCCATCGCCGTGTTGGTGGGCTGCGCGCTGCTGACGTGGCTGGCGGCGGCCTACTTCGCCCAGCGTCTGGTCGCGCCCCTGCGCACCCTGGCCAACGCCGCGCCGGGGCTGGTGCGGGGCGAGACTCCCCCAACGCTGGAGGTCGGCGGCACGCGCGAGGTGCACGAACTGGCCCAGGCGCTGGCCCAGGCCAGCCGCGAGGCCCGCGCGGCCGCCGAGGAGCGCGCGGTGATGCTGGCCGGCATCTCCCACGACCTGCGCACGCCGCTGACGCGGGTGCAGTTCGCCGCCGAGCTGCTGCCAGACACCGACCCGGAGCTGCGCGCCGGCATCAGCCGCGACATCGGCGAGATCGACGCGATCCTTTCCCAATTCATTGCCTATGCGCGCGATGGCCGCGACGAGGCCGCCGAGCCGCTGGACCTGGCCGAGGTCTGCCGCAGCGTGCTCGACGCCGCACCTGGCCACTGGGACATCCAGTGCCCGGAGACCGCGCCCCTGCGCGGCCGGCCGATCGCGGTGCGACGCGCGGTGGAGAATCTGGTGGTCAACGCCACCCGGCATGGCGCCGCGCCGTTCTCCCTGCGCCTGGTCGAGGCCTGTGGCGCCTGGCAGGTCACCGTGTGCGACCACGGCATGGGCATGACGCCCGAACAAGCCGAGCGCGCGCTGCAGCCCTTTGTGCACGACCCCGCCGCTGGCGGCAGCGGCCTGGGGTTAGCCATCGTCGAGCGCGTCGCCCGCCAGCACGACGGCAGCCTGGCGCTGCTGCCCAATACCCCGCACGGCCTGCGTGCGGTCCTGCGCCTGCGAGGCGCGTGAACCCCTGGACTCGATGCCCATGCGCGCCGCCCACCTTGCCGGCCTGACCCTGTTACTGCTTGTCCCTGCCCTGCTGCTGGCCCAGACCCGGGGCGAACGACTCGGCGAGCGCCTGCGCGAACGCCTGGCTGAGCGCCAGACCGAGGCTGCCGGGCCGGCGGCCCTGCCGGCCGGCGCCCGCGTCCTGCGCGACATCGGCTACGGCCCGGACCCGGCCCAGCGCTACGACGTCTACGCCCCGGCCGGCGCGCGCAACCTGCCGATCCTGGTCATGGTCCACGGCGGCGCCTGGCGCACCGGCGACAAGGACAATCCGGGGCTGGCCACGCCCAAGGCCGCGTACTGGCTGCCGCGCGGCTACGTGCTGGTGGTCATCAACTACCGCCTGCTGCCCGCCGCCGCGCCCGCCGTCCAGGCAGGCGATGTCGCCACTGCCATCGCCCACCTGCAGCGCCATGCCAGCGAATGGGGCGGAGCCCCGACGCGCACGGTGTTGATGGGGCATTCGGCCGGCGCGCATCTGGTGGCGCTGCTCGGTGCGGATGTCGACGCGCTGCGCGAGGCCGGCGCGCAGCGTCCACGCGCGGTCATCGCCTTGGACAGTGCGGCGATGAACGTGGTGCAGATCATGCAGGCGCGCCATTTCCCGCTGTACGACCGCGCCTTCGGCGACGACGCACAGGCCTGGACCGCGGTCTCGCCCTGGCACCACCTGTCCGCCGCCTCGCTGCCGATGCTGGCGGTGTGTTCCTCGCGCCGCGACGACAGCTGCGCGCAGGCACGCGGCCTGGCGCAGCGTGCACAGCACTTTGGCATTGCCATCCAGGTGCTGCCCGAGGATCTGTCGCACATGGAGATCAATCGCACCCTGGGAGAAGCGTCCGACTACACCCGCGCGGTCGACGCCTATCTGGCCAAGGCGGTGAAGTGAGGCGCGCCACGCGCGCTTCCCACTCCTGACGGCGTTGCCAGCGCGCACCCTGCGGCGCGAGGCGCGCCGGTGTCACGCCATGTCGGCGCGTGGCTTGTTGGATATTTGAGAATAATTTACATTTGCGCGCTGTAGGCATCCATCCCGGTGCCTGCCTTCGTGGTTGCCAACGACCACCGCCAGCCCGCTGCCTGGGCCAGCCTCCCACTCATCGCATCGCCGTGCGCTCGCCATTGCAGCGCGCGTCGCGCCTGCCTGTGCCTTCGAGGAATCCATGTCCACCGCTGCCGTTTCGCATGCGCCCGTCGCGCCAATCCACTCCCCGCTCACCATCGCCCTGCTGCTGGCGCTGGGCGTGTGCGCCCCGCTCGCACACGCCGCCGACAGCGAGACCGACGCCGAGGACCAGGCGCGCCGCCACGCACCCAAGACGCTGGACAACGTGCAGGTCACCGGTACGCGCGCGGTGCCGTCCACCACCACGCGCCTGCCGCTCAGCATCCAGGACACGCCACAGTCGGTAAGCGTGATCGGCCAGCAGCGGCTGGAGGACGAATCGATGTTCAGCATCAACGATGTGATGCGCAACATCACCGGGGTCAACGTGTCCTTCTACGACACCCAGCGCCCGCTGTATTTCGCGCGCGGCTTCCAGATCACCGATTTCCAGGTCGACAGCCTGCCGACCTACAGCGGCTCGACCAACCAGGAATACGACACCGCCTTCTACGACCGCATCGAAGTGATCCGGGGCGCCAACGGCCTGCTCAGCGGCGCCGGCATTCCCTCGGCCACGGTCAACCTCCTGCGCAAGCGCCCGGGCCGGGACTTCGATGCGTCGGTGACCGCCAGCGTTGGCAGCTGGGACTTCCGCCGCACGCAGGCCGACATCACCCTGCCGCTGAGTGCCGACGGTCGCTTCCGTAGCCGCTGGGTCGGTGCATGGACCGATCGCGATGACTACTACGACCGCTACGAGGAAAACAAAAAAGCCGGCATGGCTGTGCTGGAAGGTGACCTGACCGACAGCACCACCGTCACCGTCGGCTACCAGCTCCAGGATAACAACCCGACCGGTTCGACCTGGGGCACGGTGCCCTTCTTCAGCTCCGACGGCGCCGATGCCAAGGTCTCGCGCTCGACCAACTTCTCGCCGGCGTGGACGCGCTGGCAGCGCAAGACCAGCACCGCCTTCGCGAATCTGGAGCAGCGCTTCGGCGAGGACTGGCTGCTGAAGGTCAACTACGCTCATACCACCGGCGAGGTGCAGAGCCTACGCGTCTACGGCAGCGGCTATCCGGACCCGGTGACCGGCGCAGGCACTTACCTGCTGGCGAGCGCGGGCGAGACCAACGACAGCCGCGATGCGGTCGATGTGTCCCTGTCGGGCAAGTTCGCGCTGTTCGGCCGGACCCATGACGTGGTGGTTGGGGGCAGCTGGCAGGACCTGCAGGCCACCACGCCGGGCACCGCGCTGGTGTATCCGGACAACTGGGAGACGATCGCCACGCCATACGGCGATGCGATCGGCTTCAACGTGCCCGACCTGTATCACTGGGACGGCGCCGCCGGCACGGTCACCTACCGCCACACCGGCGCCTGGCGCCAGGCGCGCACCAGCCAGCGCGGTGTCTACGCCTCGACGCGTCTGCACCTGGCCGAGCCGCTGTCGCTGATCGCCGGCGCGCGATTGAGTTCATGGGAGACGCGCACCCGCGCCTACGACACGTCCGGCAGCTATACCGACACCAGCGGCCGTTACAAAGTCAGCGACGAAGTCACGCCCTACGTGGGCGTGGTCTACGACATCGTCCCGGACGTGTCGGTCTACGCCAGCTACACCGAGATCTTCAATCCGCAGAACTACCGGGACAAGAACAACAACCTGCTCGCGCCGGTGGAAGGCTCCAACCTGGAAGCCGGCCTCAAGGCGCAGCTGTTCGAAGGTCGCGCGCTGGCCACCGCCGCGGTGTTCGAAGCCAAGCAGGACAACTACGCGGTGCTGGACACCACCCAGCCGCCCAACACGCTGCCGGACGGCAGCTCGGCCTACGTGGGCGTCAACGGCACCAAGAGCCGGGGCTGGGAAGTGGATTTCAACGGCGAGCTGCGACCGGGCTGGACGCTCAACGCCGGCTATACCCACGTCAAGGTGACACGCGCACCGACCGATGCCATCTACGCCAATCTGCCCGAGGACTACCTGCAGCTGTCCACGCAGTGGCGCCTGCCGGGCACGTGGGATCGCCTGAGCCTGGGCGGCGGCGTGAGCTGGCAGAACAAGGTGCAGGGTTTCAACATCGCCCGTCCCAATGGCGATGGCACCACCACGCCGGTCACCGTGACCCAGGGCGCCTACACGCTGGTCCACCTCAACGCCAACCTGCGCATCAACGACCAGTGGACCGCGACCCTGTCGGTGCGCAATGCGCTGGACAAGACCTACTGGGCCAACCTGGACTACAACAACTACGGGGAACCGCGCTTCGTATCGGCCAGCCTGCGCTGGCGATTCTGAGCGCGGAGCGCGCGGGACGTGGCGAGGACGCTCAGCGCGCCAGGGCCGCCTGCAGCAGCGGCAGGCCCTGGGCCGCGGTGAGCGGCCAATGCGCATCCACCGTCTCGCTCAGCGCGCTGCGGGCCGGATTGAGTTCGACCACGTAAGCACCCTGGCGTCGGGCCAGCGCCGGCAGTGAGGCCGCCGGCTGTATCAGCCCGGAGGTGCCGACCACCAGCATCACCGCGCAACGCGTGGCGGCGACGGCGCGCTGCCAGGCGTCTTCCGACAGGCTTTCGCCGAACCACACCACACCTGGCCGCACATCGCCCTGGCAATACACGCAGGACGGCGGCGCGGCGCGCAGTGGGGCGGCCTCCGGCACCAGCGGTTCCAGCAGGGCGTCATGGCCGCGCCCACAGCCGAAGCAGCGCAACGCGAACAGGCTGCCGTGGACGTGCGCGGCCACCGTGCTACCGGCGCGTTCGTGCAGGTCGTCGACGTTCTGGGTGACCAGTTGCATGTCCACCGCATCCGCCATCCGCGCCAGCGCCAGGTGGCCCGCGTTGGGCTGGGCATTCGCGACGAGCGCCATGCGCCACCGGTACCACCCCCACACTAGAGCGCGGTCGGTGCGCCATGCGGTCTCGGTGGCCAGGGTCATCGGATCGAAGCGCGACCACAGGCTGTCGTGGGTCCCGCGGAAGGTGGGGATGCCGCTTTCGGCGGACATGCCGGCGCCGGTGACCACGGTCACCGCGCCGACCTGGCCGATGCGGTGGGCCAGCTCGGTGGCCAGGGCTTCGCTCACTGAGCGGGACAGGGGCTGGCGCGCCCCATCAGCCGCTGCAGGCGCGAGGGCGCCTCGCAGGGGGGCGCCTTGGGCTGGGCCGCGGCGGCCGCGGCGGCGGCGCGTTCGTGGCGCAGCTGGGCCAGGCGCGCCTTGATCTGCGGCATCGCTGCCAGCGCGGCCTTCTCACCGGCCAGGATGGCGGCGCTGCGCTGGGTGAAATCGGCCGGGCCGATGTCGCTGACCTGGGGCCGCACCACCACATCGGCGCGGGCCAGTTCCTCGCGCCCGGCGTGCTGGCCCATGATGGCGATGGACTGGTTAACGATGCCCAGCATGCCCTCGGGCATGGTCCCGGAGGCCTTGCTGGAGATGTCTACGGCAATCACGAAGTCCGCGCCCAGCTGTTTGGCCGCGTCCACGGGCACCGGGCTGACCACCCCGCCGTCGACGTAGTGGTACTTGCCGATGCTCACCGGCTCGAACACACCCGGGATGCTGCTGGACGCACGCACCGCCTGGCCGGTGTCGCCGTAGTTGAAGAACGTGCGCTGGCCGTCCTCCAGACGGGTGGAGACGGCGACGAAGGGTTTCTTCAACTTCTGCATCGGGGTGTCATGCACCTGCGCATCCACGTAGTCCTGCAACGCGCGGCCCTGCACCAGGCCGCCGGAGAACAGGCGCACATCGCGGATGGAGGATTCGTCCAGGGCCACGGCCTTCTCCTGCAGCTGGAACACATCCATGCCGCTGGCGTAGAGCGCGCCGACCACGCTGCCGGCGCTGGTGCCGGCCACCACGTCGGGCTTGATCCCGTTGGCCTCCAGCATCTTGATCACGCCGATATGGGCAAAGCCCTTGACCGCCCCGCCGCCCAGGGCCACGCCGATCACCACCGGCTTGGCCGTCACCGACGGCGGCGGCACCACGGTGGTGGTCGGTAGCGGGGTCTTGACCTGGGCACCGCCACAGGCCGAGAGCAGGGTGACGCACGCGGTGAGCAGCAGGCAGGTCAGGCGCGAAGCAGGCATGGCACGAAAGGCTGGGTGAAAGCGCTCAGCTTAGCCAGCCGAGCCCAAACGGGGGGCAACCCGGCGGTTCGCTCAGGGCCCGTCTTCGCCCGCACGGCTGCGTGCCTTGCCCGGACCGATGCCCTCGAGCCGCTTGAAGAACCGCCGGAACGCCGCCTCGCTGCGATAGCCCAGCATCTCGGCCACCGTGGCCACCGACAGGCGCCGGTTACCCAGCAGGCGCCGGGCCTCGGTGGCGCGCCACTGGGACAGGTACTGCACCGGCGGCAGGCCGACGGTGGCGGTGAACAGCTCGGCGAACGCGGTGCGTGACATGCCGGCCTCGTGCGCCATCGACTGGATCGTCCAGTCCTGGCCTGGATGCGCATGCACTGCGGCCAGCACGCGCGCCAGGCGCACGTCGGTCATGGCCGCCAGCAGGCCACGCGGACGCTCGGTGGCGCGCACGTATTCGCACACGGCCATGGTGAACAGCGAATCGGCCAGCTTGTTCTGCACCATCTGCCGGCCCCAGCGCCGGTCGCGGCTGGTCTCGGCCAGCATCTGCGCCAGTTGCCGGAAGGCGGGGCTGCTCTGCTCGGACCGCACCACGAAGCACGCCGGCAGCGCGCCGAAGATCGGATTGTTGGCGCCGGAGACGAACTCCAGCTCGCCGCACAGCATGTTGGTATCGCCCGGCTCGTCGGCCGGCGGCAGGTGCGGATCGGGCGAGGACGAGAGCAGGTGCTGCACGCCGCTGGGAAACACGATCAGATCGCCGTGCCGCAGGTGCACCGCGTGTTCCAGCGCCTCGCCGCTGACCCAGCACTCGCCCCGGGTCAACAGGTGGAATTGGCCAAAGCGCGTGGCCGGCTCGCGCTCGAACCAGGTCCCGCAGAAGCGCACGTCGGCGGTGATCTCCACGCGCATGCGATAGCCGGCCAGCACGGTCTCCAGCACGCTGTCGCGTTCTTCGTCGGTCTGCAAGGCGAGGGGGGTGGACATGGCCGCATCGTAGTCGCTCGACGATGGCCCCGACCATGCCCATTCGTCCGCCCCGGCGGTCCGCACGTCCGTGCAGCATGAACATCGTGCCCCACGCGGACGGATGGGCATATCCGCAGAACGCGCGGGAATGGTCCGCCGCCTCGCCTTCGCGCCCAATGCGTCCACCGGCCCGCTGCCGGTCACCACCACTTACGAGGACGCCATCATGCGCAACGCTATCGCCACTTCCAGCCTGTCCCTGGCCATCGCCGCCGCCGCCCTGTTCACCGGCGCACCCGCCGCCCATGCCGCCGAGCACGGCAAGGCCGAAATGGGCCACTGCATGGGCGCCAACGCCTGCAAGGGCCAGGGCGCGTGCAAGAGCGCGGCCAATGCCTGCAAGGGCCAGAACGCCTGCAAGGGCCAGGGCTTCACCGAAGCCACCGCCAAGCAGTGCAACACCGTCGGCGGCAAGTTCGAAAAGCCGATGCCGGCGCCCAAGGCCGAGGAAAAGGCCAACAGCTGACCGTCGCATCGCCGCTCGCGCCCGGCGTGCCGCGCCGGGCCGCGACCGGCCGTTCCCCACCGAGCGCCACACGATGACTCCCCTGCACGGCTTCGGCCTGGGCCTGCGGCCCCAACACTACGGCGACCTGCTCGCCGGCGATACACCGGTGGACTGGCTGGAACTGCTCAGCGAGAACTACATGGTCGCTGGCGGCCGCCCGTTGCACATGCTCGACCAGTTCGCCGAGCGCTGGCCGCTGGCGCTGCACGGCGTGTCGCTCAACATCGGCGGCAGCGATCCGCTGGACCGCAACTATCTCGCTGCGCTGGCCCGGCTGGTGCGCCGCGCACGGCCCCACATCGTCTCCGACCATCTGTGCTGGAGTCGCCACGGCGGCGTCCAGCTGCACGACCTGCTGCCCCTGCCGCAAACCGAGGCGACGGTCCATCACGTCGCCTCGCGCGTGCGTCAGGTGCAGGACGCCTTGGGCACGCAGCTGGTGCTGGAGAACGTGTCCAGCTATGCGCGCTTTGCCGGCGACACGCTGGGCGAGGCGCAGTTCCTCGCGGCGATCGCCAGCGAGTCGGGCTGCGGGCTGCTGCTGGACGTCAATAACGTCTACGTCAACGCACATAACCACGGCCTGGACGCACAGGCCTATCTGGACACGCTGCCGCGCGATGCCGTGCGCCAGATCCATCTGGCCGGACACAGCGCCGATGCGCTGGGCAGCGGCCTGCTGGTCGACACCCACGACGCGCCGGTGAGCGAAGCGGTGTGGGCGCTGTATGCGCAGGCGCTGCGTCGCTTCGGTCCGGTACCGACCATGATCGAGCGCGACGACCACATTCCTCCGCTGGCCGAGCTGCTGGCCGAGCTCGACATCGCGCGCTGCATCGCAGCCGATGCGCTGCAGGCGCGTGCGGCATGAACGCCTCGCCTGCCTTGCTGGACCATCAGCAGGCCTTGCAGGCCTGGCTGCTGCATGGAGACGCCGCCATCGGGCCGCGAATCGACGCCACGCCGGTACGCGGCGAAACCGTGCACGACCGCCTGCGGATCTATCGCGACGCCTATGCGCTGCGCCTGATCGAGGTGCTGGGCCAGGACTTCCCGGTCTTGAAGGCGCTCTTGGGCGAAGCGCGGTTCGACACGCTGGCCCGCGCCTATCTGCAGGCACATCCGTCCACGCAGCCGTCGGTGCGGCATTTCGGCGCGCGCTTTGCCGGCTGGCTCGCCCAGGGCCATGACCTCGACGCTGCGGCGGTGGAACTGGCCCGGTTCGAATGGACGCAGGGCGAGGTCTTCGACGCGGCCGACGACCACGCCGTGAGCCTGGCCGACATGGCCGTCGTGCCGCCACAGGACTGGCCACGGCTGCGGTTCATGCTGGCCTCGCACCTGCGCTGGCTCACGTTGTCCAGCCATGCGCCGGCGCAGGTCACCGCGCATGCGGCCGGCGCCAGCGTGCCAGAAATGCGCGCGGCGACGCCGGCCACCTGGCTGCTGTGGCGCGAAGCCTTCGCCGTGCACTGGCGACGGCTCGACGCCGACGAAGCCGACGCGCTGCGGTCCGTGTGGGCTGGTCAGTGCTTCGGCGATCTGTGCACGCAACTCGCGCACACGCACGGCCCGGAGGCGCCGCTGCGCGCCGCCGGCCTGCTCAAACGCTGGATCCACGACGGCCTGGTGGCAGCGCTACGCGTCATCCCCGCCGATCACGCCCACTGAACTCATTTCCCGACAGGAGCCTGCCATGCAATCCACTTCCACCCGCCTGCGCCTCTCCGCGCTGTCCTTCCTCCAGCGCATCGACTGGCTGGGCCCGCTGCTGGTGCGGCTGGTGTTCGGCTATTTCTGGGCCGAGACCGGCTGGGCCAAGCTGCACAACCTGGAGCTCTTCACCGGCCGCTTCATGGAGTGGGGCATCCCGTTCCCGGCCTTCAGCGCCGCGCTGTGCGCCGGCACCGAGTTCATCGGCGGGGTGCTGATCCTGTTCGGCCTGGCCACGCGCCTGACCATGATCCCGATGATCATCAACATGCTGGTCGCGTTGGTCGTCGTGGTGCTGCCGGGCATCTCCACGCTGGATGAATTCGTCGAACTGGACGAAGTGCTGTACGTCGCCGTCTTCGTCTGGCTGCTGACCGCGGGCCCAGGCCGCGCCAGCCTCGACCATCTGATCGCACGGCGCCTGTCAGACAGTTCGCGTATGCCCGACGCATCGCTCCCGGCGCGTTGAGGTCTGTACAAAAAGCACAAAGCCGCCTCCCGGCGGCTCTGTGTCATGCATGCGATCGGCGACCTCAGAAGCTGTTATCGCCGTCCAGGATCCGTCCCAGCCCGCCCAGCACCGAGCCTTCACCGCGGTTCTGGCCTCCGCCCTGCGGAGCGGCCTGCAGCATGCGGCCGGCCATGCGCGAGAACGGCAGCGACTGCAGCCACACCTTGCCCGGGCCGGTGAGGGTGGCCAGGAATACGCCTTCGCCGCCGAAGAACATGCTCTTGATGCCGGCCACGCGGCGGATGTCCATGTCCACGCCGCCGTGGTAGGCCACCACGCAGCCGGTATCCACGTCGATGCGCTCGCCGGCGGCAAGCTCGCGCTCGACCACGGTGCCGCCGGCATGCACGAACACCCAGCCGTCGCCCTCGAGCTTCTGCATGATGAAGCCTTCACCGCCGAACAGGCCGGTGAGGATCTTGCGCTGGAAGGCGATGCCCAGCGACACGCCGCGCGCGCCGGCCAGGAAGCTGTCCTTCTGGCAGATCAAGCGCCCGCCGTGCTCGGAGAGCTTGAGCGGGATCACCGTGCCCGGGTACGGCGCGGCGAAGGCAACCTTGGCCTTGCCCGCGCCGGTGTGGGTATACACCGTGGTGAACAGGCTCTCGCCGGTGACCAGGCGCTTGCCGGCACCCAGCAATTTGTCCATGAAGCCGCCGCCGGCGCCGCTGGTGCGGCCATCGCCGAACACGGTATCCATCTGCACGGCGGCGTCCTTGAACATCAGCGCACCGGCCTCGGCCACCGCGCTTTCGCCCGGGTCCAGTTCCACTTCGACGAACTGCATGTCGTGACCGACGATGCGGAATTCGATCTCGTCGCTGCGCATGCCCGCACCGGGCGGCGGCGGCACCGGTGCGGGCACGCCCGCACCCCCGAAATCGGGCAACGAACTGGCCGGCTGCCAGCCCGACAGGCCTTCGCGCCAGGCCAGCGCGGATGGATTGGCGCGGGCGAAAGCCTGCGCGGCCGCGTCGTCGAACGGGCCCGAGCGGGTCTGCTCGGCGCCGGTGAGGAAGTACCAGCTGCTCATTGGGGTCGCTCCAAGGACGGGGAAACAGGGGCCGAGTCTAGCTTGCGGGCATGGCCGGCCGACCCGTGCCCAAGGTCACTGTGTCCTCGCTTGCTGTCCAAGACACAGTTCTGCAACATGGCCCGCGCTCCCTCCCAGGCCCAACGCCATGTCCCGATCGCTTCCGCGCCTGCGTTGTCGCCGCCTGGCCCTGTGCGTTGCCCTGGCGCTTTCGCTGCCGAGCGCGCTGGCCCAACAGGCGCCCGCCGACGTCGAGACGCCGCCGCCGCCCGCGACCCTGGATACGGTCCGGGTCACCGCGCAGCGCCGGGTCGAGAACATCCACGACGTGCCGGTATCGATCACCGCGCTGAACGCCGAGAAGCTCGGCATCCTGGGATCCGGCGGCAACGACATCCGCTTCCTGTCCGCGCGCGTGCCCAGCCTGAACATCGAATCCTCCTTCGGTCGGGCCTTCCCGCGCTTCTACATCCGCGGCCTGGGCAACACGGATTTCGACCTCAACGCCTCCCAGCCGGTGTCGCTGGTCTATGACGACGTGGTCCAGGAGAACCCGCTGCTCAAGGGCTTCCCGGTGTTCGACCTGCAGAGCGTGGAAGTGCTGCGCGGGCCGCAGGGCACGCTGTTCGGACGCAACACCCCGGCCGGCGTGGTCAAGTTCGACTCGGTGCGCCCTTCGCAGGACGCCAACGGCTACGTCAAGACGGCCGCCGGCAACCTGGGGATGTTCAACTTCGAAGGCGCCTATGGCGGCCCGCTGACCGAGCGCTGGTCCGCGCGCGTCTCCGGCCTGTACCAGCGCAAGGACGACTGGGTCGACAACACCTATGCCGCCGGCCCGGACCGCAGCACCGAAGGCTTCGACGAGTCCGCCGCGCGCGTGCAGTTCCTCTATCAGGGTGATGGCTTGGAAGCCCTGTTCAACCTGCACAAGCGCCACCTCAACGGCACTGCGCGCCTGTTCCGCGCCAACATCATCCAGCAGGGCACCAATGCATTCGTCCCGGGCTTCGACAAGGACACGATGTCCACCGACGGCCTGAACGAGTCCGAGCTGGACAGCTGGGGCGGCAGCGCGCGCCTGCGTTGGCAGCTGGGGAGCGTCAACGTCTACGCGATCACCGGCTACGAGACGGTCGACTCGATCAACCGCGGCGACATTGACGGCGGCTATGGCGCGGCCTTCCTGCCGGACTCCGGTCCGGGCGTGATCCCGTTCTCCTCCGAGTCGGCCGACGGCCTGCCGCACCACCGGCAGTGGACCCAGGAGTTCCGTGTCGAGTCAAACGAGTGGGGCGCCCTGGACTGGCAGGCGGGCCTGTTCTACTTCGACGAAGACGTGCGTATCGACAGCTTCAACTACGACTCGCTCACCCCGGGCAATCCGCAGGCCGGCCACGCGGTGCAGGCCCAGCGCAACAAGACCTGGGCGGCCTTCGCCTCGGCCGACGTCGACGTCACCGCGGCCTTCAAGCTACGCGGCGGCGTGCGCTACACGCAGGACAGGAAGGACTTCAGCGCCAGCGTGCTGGAGGCCGCGCCGTTCGGCGCCCCGGTCGGCGGTCCCTACCCGGTACACACCGATGTCGATGACGTGAGCTGGGAACTGTCCGGCGTGTACACCATCGACCCGGACATCAACCTGTACGCACGCGTGGCCAAGGGCTTTCGCGCCCCGTCCATCCAGGGCCGCCTGCTGTTCGCCTCGGCCGCCGCGCCCAATGGCGGGGTGACCTCGGCCGATTCGGAGAAGGTCGTCTCTTACGAGGTCGGCATCAAGGCCGATCTGTGGGACAAGCGCGCGCGCCTGGGTTTCGACGTCTTCCGCTACAACGTGGACGGCCAGCAGCTGATCGCGGTGGGCGGGGAGTCCAACGCCGCGCGCCTGCTCAACGCCGACAGGACCATCGGCCAGGGCGCCGAGCTGGACCTGGAGGCGTATGTCACCGACAACCTGCTGATCACCCTGGGCAGCAGCTTCAACGACACCGAGATCGACGACCCGAGCCTGGCCGTTGCGGTGTGCGGCAGCGGCATGTGCACGGTGACCGACCCGACGGTGACCCTCAACGGCGGCACCTATGCGCTGATCGACGGCAACCCGCTGCCGCAAGCGCCGCGCTGGATCCACAACCTCACCGCCCGCTGGAGCCTGCCCATGGGCGAAGGCGCCGGGCTGTATGTCTATACCGACTGGGCATATCGCAGCGAGGTCAATTTCTTCCTGTACCAGGCCGCCGAGTTCCGCGGAAAGGCTTCGCTGGAAGGTGGCCTGCGCATCGCCTACGGCTGGGACTACGGCGATTACGAGATCGCGGTCTTCGGGCGCAACATCACCGATCAGACCCGCGTCGTCGGCGCGATCGACTTCGACAACCTGACCGGCTTCATCAACGAGCCGCGCACCTACGGGCTGGAATTCACCGCTCGCTTCTGAGCGCGTTCAGAACACGGCCTCGACCCCGGCCGCCAGCGACACCATGCGCCGGCGCAGCAGCGGTGGTTGGCTCACTTAGAGACGGCTGAGGTCCATCCCTGCGTTGACCGGGGTGGCTTCCGCCATTGCGCGATAGGCTGAGGATTGTGTGGCGTGAAGTCGTGCCTGGTCCTGCACACACGATCGTCAACGGTGCCGCAAGCAGGACCATCGCAGCGGCAATCGGATCTGCTGGACGTACATGACAGCCGCAGCCGCTCCTTGACCGCATCGCTCAAGCCCCAAGATGCCTTCGCGTGGAACATCCTGGATATACGCGCCAATCAAGGCATGAAGATCGAGCGTCGCAGGAAGCGCGTAAAAAACAACGCCGCCGCCCCTGTCGGCAGCGGGCGGCGGCGTGGTGCGATGGTGCGGTGGGGATCAGAAATTCGCGCGGAACTGGGCGCCGATGATGCGCGGGTCGTTGATGAACCCGGTCAGGTTGTCGAAGTCGATCGCACCGGTGGCGCGGATCTGGTTGGTGCAGTTGCGGCAGAACACCGAGGCCTCGTACTGGCCGCCGTTCCAGTTGTAGCCGATCTTCAGGCCGCCTTCGAACAATGGCTGGCCGACGAACTCACGCGACTGGTACAGGAAGAAATTGACCTCGCTGCGGTAGGACCAGTCGGTGTAGACGAAGACCTCGCCGTCGTCGCCGACCGGGATGCCATAGCGGGCGTTGACGTTGCCGATCCACTTGGCCGCCTGCGGCAGCGGATTGCCATCGATGTAGGCCAGGCCGTCGGCATTGACCGGATCGGTCACCGTGCACACCCATGGCGAGCAGGTCGAGGTGGCCAGGCCGGGGTCCTTGATCTCGGTGTGGTTGTAGCTGCCGTTGAAGCCGAAGCGCAGGTTCTCGGTGGCCAGCAGTTCGAAGTCCAGCTCGGCGCCGTAGGCCTCGCTCTTCTTGGCGTTCATCAGCTGCACGGCGTTGGACGTCCCGCCCACTGCGGTGAGCTGCTGGTCCTTGATGTCCATGCTGTAGATGTCGAAGGCCAACCGGCCGCGGCGATCCCACAGGTTGGCCTTGATGCCCAACTCGTAGGAATCCACGGTCTCAGGACGCGCCACGGTCACCGGCACGCCGGTGGACGGCGGACCGAAGCTGGCCCCGCGATAGCCACGCGCGGCGCGCGCGTAGAGGTTGACCGCATCGGTCAGGGCAAAGGTCGCGCTGACATCGCCGGTGACCTTGGAGCCGCTGGTGTCGCCGCCGATCGGCGGCGGCGAGCTGCGATCCCATTCCAGGATGTCGAAGGTCTTGTGATCGTGCGTGTAGCGGATACCGGCGCGCAGATTGAGCGCATCGGTGGCCTGGTAGTTGAGCGAGGCGAAGGCCGCCCAGGAGGAGGTCTTCTGGCGCGTCAGGTCATAGCCGGTCAGCGCGCCGCCGGCGAGGGTGTCGTAGTCGTAGGCCTCGCCCTGCACGTTGTCGTAGAAGTAGTACAGACCGCCCTGCCAGTTCAGCGGGCCGGCGTAGTTGGATTCGGCGCGCAGCTCCTGGGTGAACTGGTCCAGGGACTTGATGCCACCGGCGGTCTCCACCGAGAACGGAATGAAGCCGGGGCCGGAGGGCTGGGTGGGATCGGTGAACACGCCCGGGCCGTAGCCGCCGTCGATGTCACCGCGGCTGTAGTACTTGGAGATCCCTTCGTAGCCGGTGATCGAGTGGAAGGTCACATCGCCCGAACTGAAGGTCAGGTTGGCGCTGCCGCCATAGGTGGTCAGCTCCTGGGCGTTGTGGCCATCGATATAGGCCTTGTCCTCGTCGAAGTCATCGACCAGCTGGTTGGTGCCCGGATTGAAGATGTTGGCGCGGAACAGGCGCGCGGTTCCGTTGAGCTTGCGCGCATGGGCATTGAACAGCGCACTGAAGTCATCGCCCGGCTCGAACAGCAGCTGCAGGCGCAGAGCCGAATCGTCATAGCCTTCCAGCTTCTGGCCGGAGATCTGGCTGGTCACCCAGTCATCGCGGTGCTGCTGCAGCAGCGACAGGCGTGCGGCCCAGGTCTGGCTGATCGGCAGGTTGAGCGCGCCTTCCACCGAGGTGGTGGCATGAGTGCCGTAGGACACGCTGGCATAGCCCTGGGTCGAGCCCAGCACCGGACGGGCCGAGTTGAACTTGACCACGCCGGCCGGGGTATTGCGACCGAACTGGGTGCCCTGCGGGCCGCGCAGGACTTCCACGCTGGCCAGGTCGAACATCGGGAAGCCCTTGAGGAAGGCGTTCTCGTAGACGATGTCGTCATAGACCAGCGACACCGGCTGGGAGGCGTAGGTGGTGAAGTCTGTGTTGCCATAGCCACGGATGTAGAAGCGCGGGAACACGCGCCCGTTTGAGGACTCGACGTTCAGGCTGGGCGCCTTGCCGGCCAGCACGCGCACATCCGAGGCGCTGGTGGACAGCGCATCCAGGTAATCCGGGCGCAGCACCGTGGCCGAGACCGGCACCTTCTGGGAATCCTCGCTGCGGCGGTCGGCGGTCACCTGGACCGAATCGAGCTGCGCGACGGACGGCGAGGTGGATGCCTGCTGGGCGGACGCACCGCCGACGAAGGTGGCACTGACGGCAAGGGCGAGCGCGCTGCGGCGCAACGATAAACTGACGGGCATGGGTGACTCCGCGGGGAAAGTGACGAGCGTGGCCAGGCGTGCTGCCATGCAGCACAATTAACGCAAAATACACTTTCTCGACCACGGTTTGTCAACTTCCCGGGGTATGTCGTTCCTACCAAGTGGGCGCTTGGCTCAGGCGATGGTGATGCCCCCGGCTTCCAGAGCCCGGCGCGTGGGCGCATCGCCCTCGGGGGTGACCGGCCGGGTCAACTCCCACAGGAACCGCACGGCAAACCCTTCGGCCATCGCGTCCTGCGCGGTCCACAGCACACAGACATCGCGCGCCAGCCCGCACACGTGGACCTCGGTGATGCCGCGCGCACGCAGCCAGCCGGCCAGCCCGGTCGAGGGCCGCGTGCCGTCCGGGCCGTGGTTTTCGCGGAAGGCGCTATAGGAATCGACCTGCGCGTGCGTGCCCTTGCGCAGGATCAGGTCGGCCGGCGTCCAATCCACGCGAGGGTCGAGCGCGGCACCCGGAGTGCCCTGCACGCAGTGGTCCGGCCACAGCATCTGCGGCTGGCCATGCAGGTCGATCACCTCGAACGGATCATGTCCCCGATGCTGCGTGGCGAAGGAAGCATGCGCGCGTGGATGCCAGTCCTGGGTGGCCACGACCGTGCCGTAGGCGCGCGCATCCAGCAGCCGCGCGATGCCCGGCACGATGGCATCGCCCTCGTGGCAGGCCAGCGCGCCGCCGGGCATGAAGTCCGGTTGCAGATCGACCACGATCAGCGCGGTATCGGAAGGCATGTCGGTCATCGAAGCGGCCAGCGGCGTGGGGAAGCCGCAGCCTAGCCATGCCGGCCATCGGCCTCAAGCCAGCGCCGCTTCGCCTCGCGGCGCCGCGGACCTTGAAACGACACAGGCCCCGCCGGAGCGGGGCCTGCGCAAAAGCTTCCGGCGGTTCGATCAGGCGATCGAGGCGCGGTAGATCGACTCGATGGTACCATCCAGCACTTCGTTGAATTCCGCATCGCTCTGCTGCGCGCTCAGGCCCTCGGTGAGGGCGCGGCTGAAGCTGGCGATGATGCCGGGATTCCTGGCCAGCTTGGCGTTGGCCTCGTCACGGCTGTAACCGCCGGACAGCGCCACCACCTTGAGCACGCTCGGGTGGTCGACCAGCTCCTGGAAGAAGCCATCGACGCTGGGCAGGGTGAGCTTGAGGATCACCGGGGTGGCCGCGTCGACCTTGTCCAGGCGCTCGAGCAGGCCCTGCTTCATCGTGGCCTCGATCTGCGCCTTGTCGGCGGCCTTGATGTCCACTTCCGGCTCGATGATCGGCACCAGGCCGGCGTCCAGCACCTGCTTGCCCAGCTCGAACTGCTGGTCCAGCACCGCGGCAATGCCCTGCGCATTGTTGCCCTTGATGAACGAGCGCTCCTTGGTGCCGAACACGCCCTTGGCCTTGGCCTTGGCCAGCAGCTCGGCCAGACCCGGGATGGGCTTGAGCAGCTGCACGCCGTTGGCTTCCTCTTCCAGACCCTTGTCGATCTTGAGGAACGGCACGACCTGCTTGGTGTTCCACAGGTACTGCGCGGCTTCTTCGCCTGCGAAGCGGTCGTCCAGAGTGCGCTCGAACAGGATCGCGCCGACCACCCGCTCACCGGTGAAGGCCGGGCTGGTGACGATGCGCTCACGCATCTGGTGGACCAGGGCAAACATCTCGGCGTCGCCCGAATAGGCGGATTCGTCGATGCCATACAGCTTCAGCGCCTTGGGCGTGCTGCCGCCGCTCTGGTCGAGCGCGGCGATGAAGCCCTGGCCGGAAGCGATCTTGTCCCGCTGTTCCTGGTTGATTGACACGGTCGGCAAGTCCTGTGGTGAAGGGGGTGACCGAGTTTACGCGGGCCGGGTGTGCGTGGCGTTCGTGTAACCGTTACCGGCTCACATCGGCTTCATGCCGGGCCCGCCGGATATCCACGCACTGGGACGCCGCATGGGCGCGGGCCGTTTCTGGCCCGCGCCCACGTGGCATCCGATGCGCAATCCTCAGGCGGCCCGCGCCAGGTCCGCCCGCAGGATGCGCGCGGCCTCGACCATCTGCTCCAGCGCGTGCCGGGTTTCCTCCCAGCCACGGGTCTTGAGCCCGCAGTCCGGGTTGACCCACAACTGGGCATCGCGCAGCACCGCACGCGCCTTGCGCAGCAGGTCCACCATCTCGGCGGTGGAGGGGATGCGCGGGGAATGGATGTCGTACACGCCCGGACCGATCTCGTTGGGATACTTGAACCGCACGAACGCATCCAGCAGCTCCATGCGCGAGCGCGAGGTTTCGATCGAGATCACGTCCGCATCCATCGCCGCGACCGCGTCGATGATGTCGTTGAACTCCGAGTAGCACATGTGGGTGTGGATCTGGGTCGCATCGCCCACGCCGCTGGCGCAGATACGGAAGGCTTCGACCGCCCAGTCCAGGTAGGCGGCCCATTCGCCGCGGCGCAGCGGCAGGCCTTCGCGGATCGCCGGCTCGTCGATCTGGATGATGCCGATGCCGGCCGCTTCCAGGTCGGTGACCTCATCGCGCAGCGCCAGCGCGATCTGGCGACAGGTCGCGCTGCGGGCCTGGTCGTCGCGCACGAACGACCACTGCAGCACCGTCACCGGGCCGGTCAGCATGCCCTTCATCGGCCGCGGCGTCAGCGACTGCGCATACTGCGACCAGCGCACCGTCATCGGTGCCGGGCGCACCACGTCGCCGAAGATGATCGGGGGCTTCACGCAGCGGCTGCCGTAGCTCTGCACCCAGCCCAGCTTGGTGAAGACGAAGCCATCCAGCTGCTCGCCGAAGTACTCGACCATGTCGTTGCGCTCGTATTCGCCGTGCACCAGCACGTCGAGCCCGATCTGTTCCTGGAAGCGCACGCAGCGCTCGGTCTCGGCCGCCAGGAAGGCGTCGTACTCGGCGTCGGAGAGCTTGCCGGACTTGTGCCGCGCACGTGCCTGGCGCACGTCCTGGGTCTGCGGAAACGAGCCGATCGTGGTGGTCGGATAGACCGGCAGGTCGAAGGCGGCTTCCTGCACACGGCGGCGCTGCGGATAGGGCGATTGCCGACGGCTGTCCTGCGGCGTCAGGCGCGCCACGCGCTGGGCGACCTCGGGGCGATGCACGCGCGGCGACTGTCGGCGCGATTCAAGGCTGGCGCGTTGTTCGGCCAAGCCGGCGTCCGCGTCCGGCACGCCGTCCAGGGCGCTGGCCAATAGGCGCAGCTCACCCAGCTTCTGGCGGGCGAAGGACAACCACGGCTTCACTTCTTCATCCAGGGTCTTTTCCTGCTCCAGATCGACCGGGACGTGCAGCAACGCGCAGGACGGAGCCAGCCACAATCGATCGGCACCCAGCTGGCCCTGCGCATAGCGCGCCAGGGTCAGCGCGTTGTCCAGGTTGGTGCGCCAGACGTTGCGGCCATTCACCAGGCCTGCCGAAAGCACCCGCCCGGCGGGCAACGCCTGGAGGACCGCGTCGAGCTGTTCGGGTGCGCGCACCAGGTCCACGTGCAGGCCGTCGACGGGCAGTTCCGCGGCAAGCGCGAGGTTGTCGCCAAGCGCGCCAAAGTAGGTGCTGAGCATCAGCTTGGGTCGCGTGGCCTGCGCCAGTCGTGCATAGGCCTCACGCAACGCCTCTTGGACCTGCGTCGACAGGTCCAGGGTCAGGATCGGCTCATCGATCTGGACCCACTCCGCGCCGGCGGCGTGCAGGTGCGAGAGCAGCGCGGCGTAGGCCGGCAACAGGTGGTCGAGCAGCGCAAACCGGTCGCTGCCATCGACCGCCTTGGACAGATGCAGGAAGCTCACCGGCCCCAGCAGGACCGGTCGGGTGTTGAAGCCGGCGGCCTTGGCTTCCAGGAATTCGGCGACCGGCTTGTCGCCACGCAGCGCGAAGCGTTGCCCGGCCTGCAGTTCCGGCACCAGATAGTGGTAGTTGGTGTCGAACCACTTGGTCATCTCCAGCGCCCGCAGGTCGACGCCATCGGTCTGTCGTCCGCGCGCCATGGCGAAATAGGCGCCAAGCGGGTCGGTCTCGGCCAGGGCGCGATAGCGCTGCGGGATCGCGTCGAGCAGGAACGCGGTATCCAGCACCTGGTCGTAGAGCGAAAAATCGTTGCTGGGCAACAGGTCGGCGCCGGCCTCGCGCTGCAGGTGCCAGTGCCTGAGTCGCAGCTCGCGTGCGGTGGCCTGCAGCGTGTCCGCGCTGTCCTCGCCCTTCCAGTGGCGTTCAAGGGCGTGCTTGAGTTCCCGGCGTGGCCCGATGCGGGGAAAGCCGAGGTTGGTGACGATGGTCATGTGGATGGATCCTCATTGCGTGTGGGCATTGAGGAACGAAGGAACCGCGCGCCACGCGTCCGGACTTCCGGCTGCGACGTGCCACGCCAGCGACCTTCGCCCCCGCGGGCGAACCGGATCCACTGCGCGAAACACGCACGCTCACCCCCCCCCTGCGGTCGAATGCAGGGAGCGGAGTGCCCGTGCCGCTCCCGCGAGCGGTGCCAGGTCGAAACGGAAGACCGGTCTGGGTCTTCCGGCCGGGGCCGGTCTTCGGGCTCATGGACACGGCGCGGGACGCGCCTCCTACTGTCCGCCGCTTCCCGGTGTCGCGTTGAAGCGACACCAGTGCTGTTGGCGGGGTTCGTTTCCAATAACCGCTGCGGGGCAGCTCCGGAATGGGCGCGCTCAGGCGCCTTCACCGGATTCCCGTTTAATTCATCGCTTCATGGGGATGAAGCGATGAAACCTTCGGCCCGCGCACAGTATGCGGAGCGCCGGTTTGCGTCAAGCCGTGAAGGGGTCGGGACGCTGGACATGAAGCCTTGCCCGCGATCTGCAACCATGAGGGTTTTCCTGCGTGGGTTCGGCCGATGTCCCTGGTGTTTCTGGCCTTAGGCGCGTTGCTGACGGCCGTGCTGTTCCGCTTGCGCTGGAGGCGCACGGCACGCGTCGTCGCAAGCTGCTGGGTGATCGTGTTCTGGCTGCTGGGCAACGGCTTACTGGCCGGCTGGATCGTGGCCATGACCCAAGCCGGTCAACGTGACCCGGTCCGACTCGCCTGGGCACCGGATTCGGTCATCATCGTGCTCGGCATGGGCATGCAGAAACTGCCGCACGAAGGCGGCATCGAGCCGCAGTCGCTGGCCTATAGCCGAATCCTGCGGGCGGTCCAGCTCTACGAGAGCTGCAAGGCCAGCACGCGGGGCTGCCGGGTGCTGATTTCCGGAGGCGATCCCGCCGGATTGGGCAACACCGAAGCGCAACTGTACGGCTCGCTGCTGCGCGAGGCCGGTGTGCCCGCCTCGGCACTGCTGGAGGAGAGCGCTTCACGTAACACCTGGGAGAACGCGAAGTTCACCTCCCGCCTGCTGTCAGAAGTCCCCCATGGCCCGCTGGTGCTGGTCACCTCCGGCCTGCATATGCGACGCAGCCTGCTGTACTTCGCCCATTTCGGCCTCCATCCAACCCCGGCGCGCAGCGACTACACCGTGCCGTTCTCGTCCTGGCTGCCCAACAGCTACAACCTGCTCATCACCGACCTGGCCTGCGTCGAGTGGCTGGGGATCGCCCGTTACCACTGGTACAACTTCCTGGGCAGGAACGACGCTCCGGTGAAGGCGGCGCCCGATCCGGCCCAGCATCCGCTGGATCGCCCGGTCTCGCTGCCGCCGGCGCAATAGCGTTCGCATGGCGCGCGGGACACGCTATGCGCTTCGCTGACATGCAACACGCCTCCCCATGGTTGAGTTCAGGCATCTGCCGAGGGACCGCGGCATCACCCTGACAGTCCGATCGATCCTACGGACCGGAGCACCCAGCAGTGTATGAGTTTGGGCTGCGTGGGCGATGTGCAGGCAGGTTCGCCGAACTTCGGCGAATTTTGACGTTCCTTGTTCTTTACGAGCCGGGCAGGCGGCCCACGCACGACACTGCCTCGATGCCCCTTTGAAGAGCCCCTTATGCGGCCCAGTTCGCCGAACTAGCCAAGCATTTGGCGTCTTGTCTCCCACAAGGCAGGATGACATTCGAAAGCGAAACGCTGGATGGGCGCTGCCCTTGAGCAGTCTCCTCGGGCATTACGGCTGCACGCCTTCTCGACTGACGGCTCGATGACACGCTGTATCCGCAGATTTGGAGGCTTTCCTTTGTGCGGGGTGGCGTGGGCTCTGGTCGAGCGTTGGCTGGCATCGATAAGCGCTCTGACTCTGGCTCAAGCTCGAAGCGTTCGAAGTTTTCACGAGCATGCCTCGGCATTCTGCCTTCGCCGATGTCCTGCACTTGCTGGTTGGCGGGCCGCTCTGTACCCACGACGCAACACTAGGCTGAAAAGTCCGCCTGCGTCGCCCGATTGGTTTCCCATGCTGCGTCTGGCGCCGTATGTCCTGACCACGGGCGCGTTTATCGGGCAGTCGCGCAGATGAGAAGTTTCTGCGATTTGCCGAGCGGTAGGCGAAGTTCGGCGGGGCGCTGGAGATTAAGTCGCACGTCGCCGTTGGGCGTTTGTCCGGTTGCAGACAGACAAAGAAAAACCCCCCAGATCTTTCGATCTGAGGGGTTTTAGGTGTAAGGCCCTGGCGATGACCTACTCTTGCATGGCTTAAGCCACACTACCATCGGCGCAACTGCGTTTCACTTCCGTGTTCG
>Ga0222714_10000135_pt1 | contig 86035 bp, 77 predicted proteins | sample C33_3DmetaG_FD_165048 | JGI IMG/M metagenome (GOLD analysis project Ga0222714, IMG submission 165048) | Estuarine water microbial communities from San Francisco Bay, California, United States - C33_3D | ecosystem: Environmental > Aquatic > Marine > Unclassified | place: USA: California...
CCTCCCTCGCTTGCCGCAGTTCAGTGGCCAGATCACAACCATACAGCCATATATTGCGATTGGCCCACGGTTTGAATTGCGACCAGGCCTGCGGGGTGAAGGAAGACGGCATCACGACGAGATCAACCGCCCCTGAATACCTGTCAAGGGTCGGGCGGCTCTAGGCCAGATCTCGCGCCAGCTTCACCAACTCGTGCGGCACTTCTTCGTAAATTTTTGCATAGGGCAGTTCGCCGACGATCAAGGGCACGAGGTCATCGGTGTAACCCTTCTTGGCGCATGCCACCTTGTCAGGGGCATAGCCAACCCCGCCGGTCAGACTGACGAGCCACGTGTGTGGATGCGGACTGCCTTTCAAAATCGGGGCCTGCAAACTGTGGAATACCTCGAGACCCACGCCGAGCAGCACGACCGGACCAATCCGCAGTCCCTGCACCCGCACCGGTGGGTTGGGTCCCTTGGCTCCTTTGTAACCGGCCAGCACAGCGCGAAATCCCTCCAGTCGCGCCATATTCAGCCCATTGGTCTGCAAGGGCGGCACACCCACATTGGTGATGTCGGTGATACCGGGTTGGGTAAAAATCTTCTCCAGCTCTTTGATCCGTTTTCCCACCCACTTCTGGGACCAGGGCTTGCGCGTAAACCGCACATCGCGCTGCAGTCCCTGCACGGCATCCACGGAGATTGGTTGGGTGGCTTTCAAACCGTGTTTGATCGCGGTCACATATTTTTGCGTAAGCACCCGCAGGCCGCGTTTGGTCTCAGCCGGGGCGCGATGCACCACCGGCGGATTGATGTCTCCCATCGCCCCGGGCAGGAACATTGCCGTGGCACCGGGATGCGCCCGTTCAATCGCAGCTGAAGCGAGCCCGACAAAGTCTCCGTGCACGTCAAAGGTCTGTTCGCTGCCGACCACGGCGTGACAGCCGAAATGATGCAACACCCCGCATAATTTGCCACGGGTATAGGCCGCCAGCACTCGCACGGTCGGGTCAGTATCCTGCGGACGCGCCGGGCGAAAATCAGGGGCCAACCGCACCTCGATCGGATCGAACATCCAACCGCCCTTGTCGCTTTCGCGATTCATGGCGATGCCTTCACATGGCACCTCGGCGTAGCGCCACGTCACGGCTCGCTGGACGGCAAACGCTTTCACGACGCCATCCGCAATGCGAGCGGGCAACGTTTCGAGATACATCGCATCATCCGCCCCCCAGCCGAGCATGCCGCCCACCGCGGGACCACTGTGGGTGTGCGTGGCGGTCAGGAAAATATCGGCTTCAGCGCAACCCGTGCGCGCAGCCACGACTTCACGAATCCGCAAGGCCAATGGACGTGGCGTGCCGCACAATTCCAGATTGATCAAGACCGTGCGATGCTTCCCTTGCGTCACGGCCATCGACCGCGCGAACAACGGCGCGGTGATTTTATTGGCGGCACGGTTACGATACGGACCGTAACCGACGAGCTGAACGCCCAGTCGCGGAGTGATATCGGACTGGGCGAAACCTACTTTCATCCGCGGACGGCCGGGGCTGCGGGACCATTGAGGCGTTCGTGTTCGCGCAGCTCCTCGATATTGGCCTCCACCTTCAGAATAATTTCCGCCATGCGTGCAATCATTGGCTCGTTCGGCGCCACCATGTCAAAGCCGGTTTCCAATGCATGATCCACGCGCCAGCGGGCATTGGGCAGGGACAGATTGCGATAATCGACACCGGCCGCCTCGAGTGAGGAAAGCCACGAAACGCGCGGTCCCTTGTAGCCCTGCCAGTGCAGGCGCGGCCAATCGGAAATCACGGACGGCACATAGCCGATCATGTTCAAGCCCTCCGCTTTCAACGCGGCGGCAAAGGTGTCGCGGGAGATTCCGGCCGCCTCGGAATCGAAGGTGAACGACAGCAAATGGTAAGACGGTTTTGTGCCCGGCGCATAGTTGGGCAGCTTGAGGTATTTGCCCTCGCTCAGCAGCGAACGCAGCAAGTCGGCGTGGCGACGGCGCGACTCAAGTTCAGCATCGAGTTTCGCAAATTGCTCGACGAGGAGCACCGCGTTGAAGGGTTCCACCCGGTAAGTGTAAACGAGCGAATCGCTGTAGGCTTTGAGTTCTGCCGGCATGCCGCCATCCGTCGCGCGGCCCATGTGCTGCCCGATCATCGCACCCTTCCAATAAGCGTCTTGGTGCGGCGTAACCATGTAACCGGACTCGGTGGTCGCGAGGAGTTTGCCGCCCATGCAGGAGAAGCCCGCGGCATCACCGACCGTGCCGACGCGCACGCCGCCGACTTCAGCCCCGTGGGCCTGGCTGCCGTCCTCAATCAGCATCAGTTTATTTTTGTCCGCAATCGCTCGCAACCGCTGCAAATTCGCCGGCTGACCAAACAGATGCACCGCGAGAATCGCCTTCGTCCGCGGGGTAATGGCGGCCTCGATCAGTTCCGGATCGATCAGGCCCGTGTCGCGTTTCACATCCACAAAAACCGGAATCGCGTTCTGGTGCAGGATACAGGAAATCGAAGCGCCCCACGTGTAAGGCGTGGTGATGACTTCGTCGCCGCAGCAAATTTCCAACCCGGCCAGCGCTGATTGCAGGGCCGAATGCCCGGAGCTGGTGGCCATCACATGGCGGCCGCCGTGATACTTGGAAATGACTTCCTCGGCCTCGCCGATTTCCGGCACGTGTTTGCGACCGACGGCAAAGGTCTTGCCGGCGCGGAGCATCTCCGCCGTGCGCTCAATGGCCCGGTCGGTAAAAACCGGAAACTTCGGGTAGGTGATCTTGCCGACGGCGGTGCCGCCGAGGAGGGCAAGTTTGGAAGCAGCGGGGGCGATAGTGGAGCTCATGGGTCAGAGATTAGCAGAACAGTGGAATCAGCGGAATGGCCAGCCTTACGAAGCCATGGCAAAACTTACGCTTCGCCGTGCCAGGCATCGGCGAGAGTGAATTGGCGGGAATCCACCGGATCGGCCAGTTGGCGGTAATGCGGACCGCGCGTCCAATGCGCCTTGCCGAGCCAGAGGTTCTTTAGTTGCGGGGGTATTTTCGCGACAAACTCCGGCGAAAGGTCCGCCCCACCCCAATAAGGATACATCGTGCTGCCGTAACCGGTGATGATGATCACCCGTTCGCGATCGCTGCGAATCTGCCCGGTGCCATGAATCAAGGTCTCGGCAAAGAGCAGGGTTGAGCCCGCCGGAGCCACCACTTGTTTGATCAATGTCGGGTCCGCCATGGCACATTCTATCATCTCCTCCACCGGCAGATCAATTTTGTGACTGCCGGCCACCACCACCGTGCCGCCATCTTCCGGACCGAGGTCGGTCAAATTGGTAAGCGTTTTCACAAAGCTGCAGTGAAACAGCCCGTGCTTGGCGTGACTGCCGTAGGGCACGTCGATGCCGTTGTGTAAACTGAAGTTCGGCGCGTCCCCCACCTGGTAGGCAGGATGCCGGCTGTTGATATGCGCATTCATTTCCACTATGCGCGCTTCTGCGCCCATGACTTCCTCCGCCATGCCCACGAGGCGCGGATGCGATCCATAGGCGACGAAAAGCGGGTCGGCCTCGCGCATGTCGCCGATAAAGACATGATGAGGTTGATCCGCGATGAAACGCGGCGCACCCACCTTGCCGGTCGTTCCCGCGGGACGGGACCGGATTTCACGCTTGGTGCGCTGTAACGATTCAATGATCGCCGCACACTCATCCCGCGAAAGCACTTCGGGCACGACGACATAGCCGTTTACATCAAAATGATAGCGCTGCGCGGAAGTCAGTGCGGGAAAGGGACGCTCGAAAGTCGATTCCATAGGGGTTGGTAACGGGAGCCGAGTTAGCGATTTCCGCCGGGACACAACAATACTATTTCCTATTGCTGCGCCGCCAACCAAACGCGAGGCGACTGGCCGGTCACCCGTTTGAAGGCGCGACTAAACGTGAACTGATCCGTAAAACCCAACTCGTCACTGACCGTTTTGACACTGGCGCCGGCGGCCAGCAGCAAGACCTGCGCCCGGGCGACACGTTCTCCCAGAATAAACTGACCCAAGGGAGCACCGGTCTCCGCCCGGAAAAGCGAGGTCAGGTAATTGGGTGAAACATGCACCGCACGGGCCACGTCGGCCAAGGCCAGGGGATGATGCGAATGTTTCCGCACATAATCAACGGCCCGACGCACTAAATGCGCCCGGGTATCCAATTGTGCCTCTCCGCCATCCAGGGCCCGTCGATAGAGAGCCAATGCCAGCGTCAGCATGGCTTCGCGCATGCTTTCCAACGCGGGAGTCGACTTGGACTCACCCAGTTGGCGCAATGTCGCCAACCGCCGCTGCGCTTCCGCCGGCAGTGCCCCCAGACTCATTTGATATTCGAGCGTGAATCCTCCACGTCGACGATAACGGGTCACATGCAAGGTCGGCTCACCCGGATGCAAACTCCACCAAATCAGTCGGTAACCACTCCCGGCGGAAACAAATGTCTCGGCATGGGGCGTGCCAGCCGGACAAACGACCAAATCACCGGGTTGCAGGACCACGGCGGCGTGTTGGTAACTGAAAACGCAACGACCTTCGATCAGCAGGCACAACTCAGTGTGCTCATGGGCATGATTTTCGTCATAAAGCACCGGCACAAATTTGGCTCGGCGACGGCAAGTCCCCGGCACATGCCCCGTCCAGGGCCCGAGCAGATGCCTCGCATCCAGTCGTCCTAGCGCGCTGATCAATTCACTGCCGATGAAATTCGTAAGAGACACGGAACTCGCGCTAGACAATGCCACCGTATCCTGCAAAGCAATCCTCACCCCAAAACCAATTTGTCATGCTGAACATCGCCATCATCGGATGCGGCGTCATCGCGCAATTTCATTTGCGCGCCCTCGCCAAACTTAAAACCGCCCGAGCCGCCGTCGTCTGTGATGTGCGCAGCGAGGTTGCCCAAAAGACGGCGGAGGAGTTCGGCATCGAGCGCTGGAGCACCGACGCCGGAGCGCTTTTACGCGATCCCAGTATTGACGCCGTGATCCTCGCCCTGCCCGCCAACATCCGCGGTCCGCTCGCCGTCGAGGCGTTTAAAAACGGCAAGCACGTCCTCACCGAAAAACCCATCGGGATGAACGCAGCCGAAGTTCGCACCATGATCGCCGCGCAAGGTGACCTCGTCGGTGCCTGCTGCTCCTCGCGTTACCGCTCGTTCGAATCCGCCAAGGCCGCCACTGCCTTCATTCGCTCGGGCGGACTCGGCAAGATCCGCACCATCACCTGCCGGGGCGTGACCAAGCCATCCGACGAGCCGAATCCCAATCCGCCGGTCTGGCGCCTGCGCCGCGACCTCAACGGCGGCGGTATCTTCGTCAATTGGGGCTGCTACGACCTCGACTACCTGCTCGGCCTCGTCGATTTCAAACTCACTCCCCAATATGCCCTCGCCCAGACCTGGCAGGTGCCGGAGGCGTTCCGCGCCTATGCCGCCAAGGGCTCCGATGCCGAAACCCATATTGTCGGCTTGGTAACCTTTGCCGAAGGCTGCGTGCTCAACTACGAACGCGCCGAATTCTCCTCCCTGCCCGCCAACAGCATCTGGCAAATCAGCGGTGACAAGGGTGCGCTGGACCTGCAAATGCTGCGCTACACCTCCGCCAGCCTGATGCTGACCCAGCCCAATCCCGGCACCGGCACCAAGACGACCGCGATCTGGGAAGGCGAAGAATCCGGCAGCGGCGCCGAGCACGACGGCGTCGTATTCGATTTCGTCGATTCGATTCTCGCAAAGCACAAGCCCAACACCTCCCTGCAGGACGGCCTGCTTTTCGCCCGGATCGCCGATGCTTTCTACGCTTCGGCCGATACCGGCAAGCCGGTCAGCTTCGATTGAGGGTCGGCGGGATATGCCGCGTAAAATGAAAACCCGGCTTTGCGCAAACGCCAGTTTGCGCTAGTGTCCACCCATGTCCGACCTTTCTGACCTCTACCAACAGGTCATTCTCGACCATAATCGCCGGCCCCGCAACCGGGGCAAACTGCCCACGGCCAACCGCGTGGCGCACGGGGACAATCCGTCCTGCGGCGATCAATGCAGCGTCTACCTCAACCTCGACGGCGATCGTATCCAAGACATCTCCTTTGATGGCTCCGGCTGCGCCATCTCGCAGGCCAGTGCATCGCTGATGACCACCCAATTGAAGGGCAAGACGGCGGCGGAGGCCGAGGCCATGTTCAAGGATTTTCATGAAATCGTGACCAGCGGCAAGGAGCCCGAGGAAATCAGCGATGTGGCGGCCTTCGCCGGCGTGCACGCTTTCCCCGCCCGGATCAAATGCGCGACGCTGGGCTGGCACGCGGCCCTCAATGCCCTCAAAGGGGACGAGCAACCGGCCACGACTGAAAGCCACACCGACTAACCCATGATGCTTTCTCTTTCTCGTGATCTTTCGTCCTTTTCGGACCCGACTGGAGAACGATTAAGATAAAGATTAAGCAGAACGATATTTACCATGCCCGACTGGAAAACCATTCGCGCCGACTTCCCGGTGCTCCATCAGCAGGTTAACGGCAAGCCGCTCGTCTATCTGGATAATGCGGCCACGGCGCAAAAGCCGCGCAGCGTGATTGAGGCGCTCGTGAACTATTACGAGCGCGACAACAGCAACGTCCACCGCGGGCTGCATGCCTTGTCCATGCGGGCAACCAACGCCTATGAGGGCGCCCGCGCCCGGGTCGCCCAATTCATCAATGCGGCCGATCCGGCGGAAATTATTTTCACGCGCGGCACGACCGAGAGCATCAATATCGTGGCCCGCAGCTGGAGCCACGCTCACCTCAAACCCGGCGACGTCGTATTGACGACCGAGATGGAACATCATTCCAACCTCGTGCCGTGGCAACAGGCGGCCAAGGCCAGTGGCGCGACGTTAAAATATGTGCCCGTGCTTGGCGAAAATGCTGAAGGCGGACTCGATCTCGCCGCGCTCGATCAATTGCTGACCAAGGACGTGAAGCTCTTCGCCTTCACTCACATTTCAAATTCTCTGGGCACGATCAATCCCGCGAAGGAATTGTGCCGCAAGGCCCGCGCGGTCGGTGCGATCACCGTGATCGACGCCGCCCAATCCATCGGCCACATGCCGGTGGATGTGCAGGACCTTGATTGTGATTTTCTCGCCTTCTCCGGCCACAAGATGTGCGGACCCACCGGCATCGGCGTCCTCTACGGACGTCGCGCGCTGCTCGACAAACTCGCGCCGGATGAAACCGGTGGCGGCATGGTGGTGACGGTGGATTACAAGGGCGCCACGTGGAAACCCTCCCCCGAGCGCTTCGAGGCCGGCACGCCCAATGTAGCCGACGCCATCGCGCTGGGTGCCGCCTGTGATTATCTCGACGCAGTCGACCGCGCGGTCATTGCCAAGCATTCGAATGAATTGGGTCAGCTCGCCTACCAAAAACTCAGCGAAATCCCCGGCATTCGTCTGCTCGGTCCGACCGGTGAACGCGCGGGTCTCGTGAGCTTCGCCTTCAAGGACGTGCACGCCCACGACGTCGTGACGTTCGCGGATGAGGATGGTCTGGCTCTGCGCGGCGGCCATCACTGCAATCAGCCGCTCATGCGCAAACTCGGACTCACCAGCACCACCCGCGCGAGTTTTTACCTCTACAATACGGCCGAGGAAATCGATGTGCTGGTGGCCTCGATGCGCCGTATCCAGAAGTTCTTCGGTTCTGAATAGCGCTCAAATGGCGGGATTAGCGCGCCGCCGGGATCGCATCGCGAGTTTGCGCAACAACCGATCGAAACGCCGGCAGTGTAGCTCACCATCCAAAACATCGAAGTGCTGCGGGATGATGTAACGCGGATTCAGTTGCCGCGCTTTCTCCAGACTGCCCGGGATCAGTTGCGGCGCACAGTTCAGGATAGGCGGCGGCAAATGCACATTGAAAAAATAACTCGCGAACAAATCACCACTGAACAGCACGTCATGCCGTGCGCTGTAAAATCCGCAGTGCCCCAAGGTGTGACCGGGCAGATGCACCACCCGTAACCCGCCCCAAAAAGGCAGTTCTGCGCCATCCACCAGAGGAACGTCAATCGGCACGGGTTGCCCGATCCCAAACACCGCCCTTCCGGCCCGTTCCAAACGGCCACACCAGCGGTTGATGCCCGTGTATGGATACGTGCCGTCGATATGCACCTGATCCAATGGATGCGCATATACCGGCGCCCCCGTCCACCGCCGGGCCCACGCCACGTTTCCCGCATGATCCAGATGCCCGTGGGTCAGCAAAATCGCCTTCACATCAGTTGGACCCAGCCCGTGCAGCCGTAATCGACGGCGTATAAACATCGGCTCCCCCACCAAGCCGGTATCAAGCAACACGACCTCACGATCCGGCCCGACCAACAAATGGCAGCTGCCCATCAATCCGCGGACGGGATGGATAGTCTGCCGCCATGCAGGTGAGCGATTCATCTTCACGCCAACCAACCCCAAAGCAAACCAAGCACACCGCCTGAAATCACCACCGGAATGACCTCCCACTTGGCCCACTGCATGGCCGCAAATCCGGCGGCACAAACCACCACGGCAAACCAATCAATGCTTCCGGACATCGGCAGGAAGACGTGATGACCAAACCAGACCGCCAAATTCAGGATCACCCCCACCACGGCGGCCGTCACCGCGGCCAAAGCGGCACTGAGCCGCGCATCGGACCGCAGACGCTCCACGTAGGGCGCCCCGACCAGAATAAACAAATAGGTCGGCACAAACGTAACCCAAGTGGTCATGAGCGCACTCAAAGTGGCAGCACCCAGTTGCGACATGGCACCGGGTTGCTGCCAGCCACCGGTAAACCCGACGAACTGCAGCACCATAATCAAGGGCCCGGGGGTGGTCTCCGCCAAACCCAAGCCATCGAGCATCTGGGCCGGACTCAGCCAGTGATAATTTTCCACCGCCTGTTGCGCAACATAAGGCAGCACGGCATAGGCGCCGCCAAAAGTAACGACGGCGGCTTTGCTAAAAAACCATCCCTGTTGCGCCAGGGTTCCCTGCCATCCTTGGCTCAATCCCGCGATCAGCACGGGTGCAAACCAGAGCACTCCCCCCACCAAAACAATTTTCAATGTCGTGTAGGGATTAACGGGCATCGCAGGCTCCAGCGCGTCGGCAACGGGTTGATTGGCCACACCAAATTGACGCGGCCAAATCCGGCCACCGACAAAACCAACCAGTAAGGTGCCAAAGACGATAAAAGGGAATGGCAGTTGGAAAAGGTAGAGTCCGACAAATGCCATTGTGGCCAAAATCCAGGCGACCGTGGTTTTGAGTGCACGTCGGGCCACTCTGCATAAAGCCACCACAACAATCGCCAGCACGGCCGCTTTCAAACCATGGAAGATCGCCGCTACGGCCGGCAGGGTTCCATAAACCATATAGACCCAGCTCAATCCCCAAAGCAGTCCAATCGCCGGCAGGATAAACAATAAACCGGCGGTCAGGGCGCCGCGGATACCGTGTAACAACCAGCCGCAGTAGGTCGCGAGTTGGGTCGCTTCCGGTCCGGGCAGGAGCATGCAAAAGTTCAAGGCATGTAGAAACCGGGATTCCTCGATCCACTTTTTCCGATCGACCAATTCACGGTGCATGATGGCTATCTGGCCGGCCGGGCCACCAAAACTGAGCAGCCCAAGCTTCAGCCAAAACCGCCACGCTTCCCGGAGAGTCGGCTTGTTCAAACCCATTGAGACAGCCTCGGCAATTCCCCACCAGGGGGAAAGGCTTTAGTGCAACAGTTTGATCACGGCCCAGATCAACAGGCCGGCCCCAGTGAGGGTGCAGATCATCGGCATCTGTTTCTCCCTCTGGTTTATCAATAATCTCACGACCGAAATCTCCTCCTTCCGTTCCAACATCTCCACGGCGGCAGCGATATCCCCGGAAGATAAGCCCGACAGTGGCAGCACGGAAAAGTCCGCAACCAAGACCAAAGAAAACCGTCGGGATCGCGGCAATCTGGCGCGTAAACTGGCCCGCTGGCCGGAATGGACCATGAACCTGATCAAGTGGGCCGAATATGCGGCCATCGTAATCTTCATCCTGCAGATCCCAGTCACCCTTGCCGCCGTGCGCCTCGATTATGAGCAGCACTGGTATATCGTCACCGATCGCAGCCTGCGTATTCGCACCGGTTTGTTCAGCCTGCAGGAATCAACGATGAGTTTCGCTAACCTCCAGCAGGTTGAAGTCAAACAAGGCCCGTTACAGCGCCTGCTAAGGATCGCCGATGTGCATGTGCAATCAGCCGGCGGTGGGGGCGATGCCGGACCCAAAGGGAAAACCACTGATTCCATGCATCATGCCACCTTTCATGGCGTGGATAATTCCCACGAACTGCGGGATCTGATTCTCGCCCGATTGAAAAAATTCCGCGATTCCGGTCTGAACGATCCGGATGAAGCCGGCAGTCCCCATTCGGCCGAATCCAGTTCGGATGCCACCTTGACGGCCGCCCGCGATCTCCTCTCCGAAGTGCGCGCACTCCGCTCAAGTTTGAACGCGTAGCAGAAGCCTAGGGAATCCGAAGCTCCATCCCAATCTGGAGGGAATTCTCATTGGCCATTTTATCGCGGTTGGCTTCGAAAATATCCCGCCAACGGGACCGATTGTTGTAGTAGCGTTGGGCCAAGCTGAAAAGTGTGTCACCCTTGGTCACCACATGCCGGCGCACATTGGCGTTGGCCGCGGTAGTGGCCGTGGGACGTTGGGGCGGTTCAAGGTCGGGCACCGTAGTCGGCACTTCGGTGAGCGGTTCCGGCGAAAGCGAAATGGGCGAGTTATCCGTCGGCGGCGGGGTGGACATCACGGAATTGCTCGTTGTGTCCGTGGGGACCCGCATGCGATTCACTGTAGGTTGCACGGCGTTGCCGCGCATAATCGCCAACTCGGCCCGGAGCTGTTCATTTTCACGCTGCAGTTGGCCAACCTGCTCAATCATGTCGAGTCGCTCGGATTGATTTTCCATCGGATTGGCCGGCAGGGTGCGCGCAAATTCACGCTTGGCGCTTTCGACCAAACCCCGGACTTGGGTGGCCTGCGGTGAATTGGGCTGTCTTTCGAGGTATTTGCGGAAATGATAAATGGCCGCGATGGGATCCTTGATCTGCTGCAGGCAGATAATTCCCGCCTCCAGATGCGACTCCGGCGCAGCATCGCCGCGTTTTTCAATGACCCGAAGATATGCCGCCAACGCCTCCTGACTTCGGCCCTGCTTCACCAATTTCTGGCCCATTCGGTAGTCGGATTCATCAATCTCGGAGCCCAAAGGTTGACCAGCCTGCCGTTCGCAGCCGGCAAACAAGAGCATTGCGACCATAGACAGCAGCCCAAGGAAACGATAAATTGGCGAACGGAATGGCGTCACGAGCGGGAAAGGGATTGAACGGAGCAGTCTAAGGCGTAAATTCCGCAACCTGTTCCCGCGACACAAACTCTAAATGTCCCTTACGCCCAAATCCATTCTCAGACGCGCTCGCTTATGCATCGGAATCGAAGGGGATGCCCTGGCTGAAACCGCGAAGGGATTGGGAGCTGAATTTGTTAAAACCGCCCAAGCGGTCGAGCAGACCTACCAAAGTGGGGGAAAATTGATTTTTAGTGGGGTCGGCAAGTCCGCCCATATCGCCCAAAAGTTAGCCGGAACCTTCAACAGCACGGGGATATCGTCGTCGTTCCTGGATGCCACCCAAGCGCTGCACGGCGATTTGGGGCTCTGCAATAGTGGGGATCTGGCATTCTTGCTCAGTAACAGCGGGCAGACGGAAGTGCTCAAACTGCTGCCCTTACTTAAGCGAATCGGAGTTAAGACCGTGGCTTTCACGAGCAATGATAAATCGGACCTGGCGAAAAACGCCGATTATCACCTGCTCTACCGTGTGCCCCGGGAGGCCTGTCCGCTGGCCTTGGCCCCGACCGCGAGCACCACGGCCGCCATGGCCCTTGGGGATGCGTTGGCGATGGTCCTGTTGGAAGCCCGTGGATTTACGCGGGATGATTTTGCCCGCAATCATCCCGGCGGCAATATCGGGTCACTGCTGGTCAAGATCAGTGAGCTTATGCGCACCGGTGATCGCGCCCCGATCATGCCCGATACCGGCACCCTTCAGGAAGCTATTCTTGCCATGACCAAGGCCAAGAGTGGCTGCATCGCTTTGGTGAACAAACGCACCCGAAAGTTGAGTGGTATTCTGACCGACGGCGACTTTCGACGCAGTGCGTTGACCGGGCCTGATTTTTTAAAGCAACCAGTAAACCAATTCATGACCAAATCCCCCAAGACCATTCGCGACGATGCCATGGGCGTGGACGCACTGAACCTTTTTGAAAAGCACAAGATAGATGATCTGGTCGTGGTGAATGCGCGTGGCGAACCGGTCGGCATCGTGGATGGTCAGGATCTGCCGAAATTGAAAATGCTATGAGCAATCCCACCCGCATCGGCATCATCGGCATGGGTGGATTCGCCGGCTGGCACCATAATACCGTAGCCAAACTTGAAGAGCGCTATCTGGCCAAATTGATCTGCACCTGCGATCCCAACGCCGCGGCCTTTGCCACCGAGCAGCAGAATTGGCAGTTCACCAACCGTGGGGTGAGCGTGTTCCCCGAATATCAACAGATGCTCGCGGCGTGCCGGCATGATCTCGACCTGATGGTCGTCCCTACCCCCATCAACCTGCATAGTGAGATGCACCGGGCGGGTGTCGAAGCGGGTGTCCCGGTCTATCTGGAGAAACCACCGACCCTGGATTATAGCGAATTGGAAGAGATGATCGCGTTGGACAAGACGGCGACCAAAGCATCGCTGGTGGCATTCAACTTCATCGTTGAACGACCGCGGCTCGCGTTAAAACAACGACTGCTCGATGGCGAGTTTGGACCCATCACCGGTGCGAGTCTCATGGCCCATTGGCCGCGACCTGCCGATTACTTTTACCGAGCCAAATGGGCCGGACGCCTGATGATGAATGACCGGGTGGTGCTCGATTCCTGCTTTGGCAATGCGAACGCACATTTTGTGCACAACATGCTATTCTGGCTCGGCGAAAAATCGATCTCCAGCTGGGCGCAAATTGCCACCGTGCGGGCCGAACTCTATCGCGCGCACGCCATCGAGGGCGCCGATACCTTTTTCGTCCAAGCCACCACCACTGCAGGTCAAACCATGCGTTTCGCGGTGACTCATGCCTGTGCCGGACAAACCAGCCATTGCGAGACCGTGCATTGTGCGAAAGCCGATATTCGCTACGTCGTCGGTAGTCACGCGGAGATTCGTTGGCTGGATGGGCGGGTGGAGCGAATAGACATCGGTCATTTCGACGGACTCACGGAAAATCACCTGGCATATCACCGTTATTTGCGGGGCGAAGCCGATCGACCAGCCACCAGCCTCGTGGATTCACGGCCTTTTGTGATCCTGAATGACTTGGCCCATGTTTCCAGCGGACGCATCACCCCTTTCCCGGCCGAACGCATGACCAATCTGCGCGACGACAAAGATCAGAAGGACTACATCAATGTGGCGGGTATGACCGGCACGATTGATCGTTTCCTGCAACAGGGCGAATGGCCGGGAGCCCATGGTTGGAACCGCGATCCCGGGGCAACCGTGAGTCCGGCCGACCTGCCCCGCTTCCATGATACTGTGCGGACCATGTTAAGTGCGGTGGTGCATTGATGTTCCCGGCAAACTGACCAAACTACCGTCATGCCCGCACCGTCATTTCAGTATCAGGATACCTTTCCGCTTGGTCCGGATGAAACCGAATACCGGAAGCTTTCAGCCGAAGGTGTCAGCACGGCCGAATTTGCAGGACGTGAAATCCTCAAGGTCGCCCCCGAAGCATTGGCTTATCTGGCCCAGCACGCGTTTCATGACTGCTCGTTCATGTTGCGAACAAAACATCTGCAACAAGTGGCGGCCATTCTCGATGATCCCGAGGCCAGCAAAAATGACCGTTATGTCGCGCTGACTCTGTTGAAGAACGCTGAAATCGCCGCGCAGGGCATCCTCCCTTTCTGTCAGGATACCGGCACGGCGATTGTGATGGGGAAAAAAGGCCAGCAAGTGTGGACCGGCGCCAACGATGCCGAATGGCTCAGTCGAGGCATCTACGAATGCTATACCAAGGAGAACCTGCGTTATTCGCAGACGGCCCCGCTCGATATGTTCAAGGAGACCAATACCGGCACCAATCTGCCGGCCCAAATTGATCTCTACGCCACGGAGGGCGCGGAGTATAAATTTCTCTTTGTCGCCAAGGGCGGCGGTTCGGCCAACAAGACTTTTCTATTTCAAGAAACGAAGGCGGTGTTGAATCCAAAAAGCTTGGAAAAATTCATCATCGACAAGATGGGGCATCTTGGCACCGCGGCCTGTCCACCCTACCACCTTACCTTTGTCATCGGCGGCACGAGTGCGGAAACCTGTCTAAAGACGGTCAAACTCGCTTCGACCAAATATCTGGATTCACTTCCCACGACCGGCAATGAACACGGCCGGGCCTTCCGGGATATCGAGCTGGAAGAAAAGGTGTTGAAACTGGCCCAAGCAACCGGGATCGGGGCGCAATTTGGCGGCAAGTATTTCGCCCTCGATGTGCGCATTGTCCGCCTCCCCCGCCACGGCGCCTCCTGTCCGGTGGGTCTCGGTGTTTCCTGCAGTGCCGATCGCAACATCAAGGCCAAGATTAACAAGGACGGCATCTTCCTCGAAAAACTGGAGACCAATCCCGGTCGTTTCGTTCCCGCCACCGAACGCACTCTCAAAACCGACCACGTGGTGCGGATTGATCTCAACCAGCCAATGACCGCCATTCTGGCGGAACTTAGCAAACATCCGGTCACGACTCAGGTATTGTTGAATGGCCCCATGATCGTCGCACGGGATATCGCGCACGCGAAACTCAAGGAGCGTATCGATGCCGGTCAGGGTCTGCCCCAATACATCAAGGATCACCCCGTATATTATGCCGGACCAGCCAAGACCCCGCAGGGCTATGCCTCGGGCAGTTTCGGTCCGACCACGGCAGGGCGAATGGACAGCTACGTGGATCTTTTCCAGTCACAGGGCGGCTCAATGATCATGCTGGCCAAGGGCAATCGCAGCGCGCAAGTAACCCAAGCCTGCAAGAAACATGGCGGCTTTTATCTGGGCAGCATCGGCGGACCGGCCGCGATCCTCGCCAAGGAAAACATCAAGAAGGTTGAACAGCTTGAATATCCCGAACTCGGCATGGAATCCATCTGGCGCATTGAGGTGGAGGACTTTCCGGCCTTCATCCTCGTGGACGACAAGGGCAATGATTTCTTTGCCAATGGCTGCGGCGCCTGCCTGCCCAGCGCAAAAAATTAAGCCCCCTCTCACTCACCCACCACGGTGACAATTAGCTGACAAGAATGGGCGGCGTGACGATGCTCCCAGAGATATACCCCCTGCCAGGCGCCGAGTAGTAATTTGCCTTCGGCAAACGGGATCGATTCACTGGTGCGCGTCAAAGCCATCTTGATGTGACTCGGCATATCGTCGGGACCTTCAAAAGTATGCGTGAAATGTGGATCATTGGCCGGCACCAACCTTTCCAGCCACGCCGCGAGATCCCGCCGGGCCGAGGGATCTGCATTCTCCATGATGACCAGACTGCAACTGGTATGTCGGCAGAAGACTGTGAGCACACCAGAACCCAAGCCACTCTCCTTTAATACCACCTGTAGCCTATTGGTAACCTCATGCATACCTTGGCCGGGTGATTTAATCTGCAAGGTTTGTTGAACAATTGCCATCACTTCGGCCCGGTTTTATCCGAATCCTTATTCGTTGTCATTGTCATCGCCAGCGGATCCAAAGCCCGGTCCAGGGCATCGGCCGACATGAGCCCTTGCTCCAGCACCACTTCGCGCAGCGTCCGTCCACTGGCCAAGGCTTCCTTCGCCACTTTTGCCGCCGCATCATACCCAATATGGGGATTCAAAGCGGTCACGAGCATAAGAGAACGCTCCATCAATTCGCGGCAGCGATCTGCATCGGCGGTTAAACCCGTCACACACTTTTCTGAAAAAATCTTCGCCCCGTTGGCCAGGCAATGCATTGCCTCGTGGAGGCAGTGCGCCATCAAGGGCAGAGTGACATTGAGTTCAAAATGTCCGTCGCGTCCGCACATGACCACGGTCTGGGTAAGCCCTTGCACGTATAGTCCCACTTGCACCAGCATTTCACTCATGACCGGGTTCACTTTACCTGGCATGATCGAGGAACCGGGTTGGGTGGCGGGTAGTTTCAACTCGGCCAACCCCGCCCGTGGCCCGGAGCCAAGCAACCGGATATCGTTGGCAATTTTGGTCAAACTACCAGCCACTGTCGCCAGTATACCCGCCACCTCGGTGCAATCGTCACGCGCCCCCTGCGCTTCAAAATGATTGGCTGCCTCATGGAACGAAATCCCGGTTTCCTCACTCAATATGGCGCACACCCGACGGGCAAATTCAGGATGTCCATTGATGCCAGTGCCAACGGCTGTGCCTCCGATTGCCAGTTCGCCCAACGCACTGATCGCGTGCCGCACGCGTTCCTCCGCCTTCTGAACTTGGCGCGCGTAGCCGGAAAATTCCTGTCCCAGTGTCAGAGGCGTGGCGTCCATCAAGTGGGTGCGACCAATTTTAACGATCTCGGAAAATTCATCCGCCTTCCGATCGAGTTCCTGCCGTAGTTGAACAAGGGCCGCGAGCAGATCGTCCCGCAACGCCAGCGCCACACTGACATGAAGGACGGTGGGGATAATATCGTTGGATGACTGACCGCAATTCACGTCGTCATTAGGATGCACTACCAATCCACTCCCAGATAATTGACCTGCAAGTCGTGCGATCACCTCGTTCGCATTCATGTTGGTTGAGGTGCCCGAGCCGGTTTGAAACACATCGACCGGAAACTGCGACACGTGATCACCTTGGCTGATTTCACGGGCCGCAAGTTGAATCAATCGACTCTTTTCCGGGGCCAATCGCCCAAGGTCGGAATTCACCTGTGCGGACACGGCCTTTACCAAGCCCAAACTACGGATGAATTGCACCGGCATAGGCCGACCGCTAACGGGGAAATTGAGCACGGCCCGTTGAGTGGAGGCACCCCACAAGGCCTCGTCCGGCACCGCCATCTCACCCATGGAATCTTTTTCAGTGCGCATAGTTAAAGGATGTAGATTGAGAGCCTAAAAGCAAAACGCCTCGCGGGTTAGGCGAGGCGTTTTGCAAAAACAGAAAAGCGTAGATCAGAACTTGATCGCCACGCGGTCAGCCTTCACGCCAAAGCGACTGATGCTGTCATAGAGTCGTTCTTCCGTCAGTGACCGGTCGACCCGGTTGTTTAGACCGCGGCTGCTTTCCTCGGCTGAGTAATTGACCGCAGGCAGTGCACTGGCGAGGAGTCGGCTCGAGCGACGATTGTCCGTGCTTGTTTTAACCCGGGCCAAGGGATCCACCATTTGCGATTTGGCGCGCGGGGTGATCAAAGTGTTCATGCCTGAAACGCGTTCAACCATCTGAGCCAATTCCGGAGTGTTGGCTTTTACCGCAGCCAAATTGGCGGCGATTACGCGGGCAGCCGGTGAATAGGTTTCTTCAGATTGGGAACCTCCGCTCAGCATCGGCACCATTTCAGAAACATCCTGCACTCTGGCTTGGATGCCGGTCGCAGCATTGGTCGTTTTGTGATTCGCCTGAACCGGCCCTGCACTGGCATTTGCCGGCAGTGAATTCACCACCTGATCAATTTGCGTATCAGGCAAAGTGACCGCGACAGCCGGACCAGGCATCGTATCTATTTTGGTGACAATTGAATTCGGCGAATATTGCGAGTCCAAGGTATTGGGCTGCTGATATTCCTGAACGGTTAGAAAAGTGAGTGCGAGGATCGCGGTCGCTCCGACGGGTAACTGATAACGGGCCACCTTGGTGCTGATGCGAATGAATGGGGCCCACCACGGACGGGGCTCAACAATCGCGGCCAATTGCTTGACGCGGAGCTCGCGTTCGAATTGGTGCCAAAATTCCGGAGCAGGACGTTCCGCACGTTTAAGCCGAAGCAGCTGTTCAAGGGACACTTGGGGTGAATTACGTTCTGGGGTCATTTGCGAATATAGGGCTGCAGCTCGGACTGGAGCTGTTGTTTGGCATAATGCAGGCGGGAGCGCACTGTGCCCACCGAGCAATTCATAATCTCGGCAATCTCTTGATGGCCAAGGCCATCGATTTCGAATAAAGTTACCACGGTTCTATGCTTGATAGACAATTTTTGCATCGCCTCGTTCAATCTTTCCTGAAGTTCCTTAACAAATGTGTCCCGCTCGACACCACTGTTATCTGTCAGTGCCTCAATGACTTCCGCTGAGTGCCGATCGTTTTCATCTACTTTTTCCAAGCTAAAGAAGGTGCGAAGCTTGTTTTTTCGCAGATGGGTCAGCGTAGAATTAACCGCAATCCGGTAAAGCCACGTAAAAAATGAGGACTGTCCCTGAAAACGATTAATGGACTGAAATGCCTTGATGAACGCGTCCTGAGTGAGATCGGCCGCGTCCTCCCGGTTGGAGGTCATATTGTAGATCATCCCGTAGACCCGGCCGCGATAGCGCAGGGTAAGCTCGTCAAAGCCGGTGACGTCACCTGCTTGGACACGCTGGACGATATCCCAGTCCGAGTCAGCTTCTTGCTGCCGATCTGGAGACGCCACCAACGTCTTCCCAATGGCTTTCAGTGCGTCCATAGCGGTGACAGTGAATAACCAGGCGATTGATGGCGCAAACGGAATTTCACCCTATAATTCATAGCGGGCCGTTTAAAACGGCCATTTGGGCACGTAACACCTCGCAAAGTTGCCCCAACAACGCGCTCGGCGGCTGCTCCGGCCAATTTGCCAAAGCTGCTTCTGCGGTTTCTATCTCTTGTTGCACCGACTCGGCCACTGTTCCAAAAACTTCATATTGAGCCATTTGCTGCATTCTTTTGGCCATTTGAGTCGGTTGCCGGCCACAAATTTCCTCAATCAAAGCCGCACGCTCACTCTCCGGTAATTTTTCCAATAATACCTGCAATGGCAGGGTCACCTTACCGCTCGCAAAATCGGTGCCCAAGGTCTTTCCAATCCGCTTTTCGTCCCCATAAAAATCAGCCAAATCGTCGTAAATTTGATAAGCAATACCCAGATGCCGCCCAAACCGGGCCACGTCATCGACATAGGCAGGAGTCACCCCCGACAAGCGAGCCCCGAGGAAACAGGAAACCCGGAAGAGCTCGGCCGTCTTTAAATCAATGATGCGCCAATAGTCCTCCCGCGATATATGCATCGAACCTCGGCGCATCGTCTGGACGATCTCACCGGCACACACTTTGCGGGTGGATTCCGAAACCATGTGACACACCTCGTTGGTGGGAAATTGGGCCGCCAAGTGCAGGGCGTGCGAAAACAGAGCATCCCCAAGTAACACAGCCGCAGTGGAGCCAAATTTCCGGGCGGCCGTATCCCGATTGCGACGCAAATCCGCATCATCCATGATGTCGTCGTGCACCAGAGTCGCGAGGTGCACGAGCTCCACCACCGCGGCAGCCTTGACCAATTCAGCGGTCGGCTGGCCATCTGCTTTCCATCCGCTCAAAAAGACCAACGCAGGTCGGATGCGCTTACCGGAAGTGTCGATGCAGTAGTCTGCCATCTCGCGTATCTCCGGTTCAAACGCCTGCACCTGTTCACGCAAAAACCGATCAAGCGCCGCCATATGTGGCTTGAGGCCGGCAAAAACCGCCCCAAACGTTTGCGGAGGTGCAGCAGTAGCGTCTGAACGGACACGATTCATGAGTTGCGGGACTCTAGTCGCCCGCCGCCAAATTGCTAATCAATACTCAATAAACCCATGTCACAAAATCCTTTGCTACTGCTCGGTATGATTGGAGCTGCAGGCTATATTGGTTGGCTTTGGTGGCACGATCTGCGTGCCGCACAAGCCGGGAAGCCTCTGCCTCAGGCTCTGCCGGGAGCAACCATAGCTTCGCGCAAGGCAATCATCATTGCCTGCCTCGGCAGCATCGGTCTATTGGCCGCAGAAACTCTGGGAGAATACCAACTGGGCATCGTAAGCGAGCAGTCCAACATGACCCTGTTGTTTGCCCTGAATTCGCTCGGCGCCGCGATTATTGAAGAGCTGATTTTTCGCGGCTATATCGTCATCAACGGACGGGGCAAAGGCATGCGCTTGATGGGCATCATTGTTGCATCCGCGATCTTTGCCCTGCTCCATCCGTTTCTCTGGGAGTGGGAGGAAAGTTTTACGTTAACGATTACCCTCAAGGGATGCTTTAGCACCACCGCGGCCTTCGCTTTTTCCCTTTGGTTTTATATCAGCCGATTTGCCTCTTGGAATCCCAACCATTCCCTTCTGCCGTGCATCGCGGGACACGCCACCAAGAATCTGGGTGTAATTGTCATCAAGGCAGCACAGGGATTTCTCACCGGCTGGTGGTAAACTAAAAAGCCGCACCCAATGGGTGCGGCTCGAAATAACGTGGCTCTTAAGAAAACTTATTTCTTCTTTTGCTTCGCCATGGCCTCGGCTTCTTCGTCCGTGATGAAGGCATTGCTGCCATCGCGGTAACCAGGCAGATCAGACTCACGCATGTTGAGCTGACGCACCCGACGGGTATCAAAGACCTCTTCGATTGTGGCACCTTCGGCACTGACCGTCTTGGCCGTGATGAAGATGATCAAATTGCGCGTTTGGTTGTTCTTACTGTCGGAGCGGAACAACCGACCCAACAAAGGAATCGATCCCAGCACCGGCACCCGGGTCTGGCCCGTGGAAAGACTATTTTCAATCAAACCACCGATACCCATGGTAAACCCGTCCTTCAGGGATACCTGTGTTTTTGTTTTACGGGTGGTGATGATCGGAATGGCCGTCGCGCCGAACGAGGTGGACTCATTCGAACTGCTCACCTCCGGTTCCAGCGTAAGCTTGATGAAGCCGCGCGCATTTACCTGTGGGGTGACTTTCAGGATAATGCCGATCGGACGGTAGTTGAAACCACTGACCTCGTAAGTGCCCCGCTCTTGGTTATAGGTATAATTCGGGATCGGGTATTCCTTACCGATATTGATGATCGCCTCGGTATTGTTCAGCGTCACGACCGTCGGATTCGAAACCAGCTTGGTGTCGTTCTGCTGCTTTAGCGCACTGATAATAATATTGAAGTCCGATGCCGAGAAAACCGCAGAAGCTACCCGGCTGGTGCCGCCGGTGTTGGCCAATCCGATAAGGTTGTTGATAGTTTCAGAAGCAACATTGTTAGAATTTGTCGTGCTTATCGGCAGAGTAATTGTGACAGGATTGCCATTTGCATCAGTGCTCTGGATGGTCGGAGATCCTGTTGTGGTGGCAATACCATCAGAGGGATTAGTCAGGGTGACCTGCCCATTTGGAAATGTTACTGTCGATGGAGTCGTGACCCCATTGGTGGTATTGGTGGAAAATCCTGTTTGGGTAGTAGCAGTATTAGTATTACCCGAATTCCTATCGTTGCCATCATTTCTGTCCTGACCACGGCTACGTGTCCAAGTCTGGTTAATATTCCCTACGCCCATCTGCATGCCGGCGAGGGAGGACCAGTTGATGCCGATATTCTTGATGTCGGTGTCGGTCACCTCGACGAACTTCGATTCGATCATCACTTGGTCGGTGGCCTTATCGAGGGTCTGGATGATCGGGCGGATCCGATTCATCTTGGAGGGACGCTCGGTGATCACGAGGGCATTGCTGCGGGCATCAATCACGATGTTGCCGCCAGCGGCGGTGTCGATCAACGGATTGAGCGTCGGCATGATGTCGCCGGCACGCGCGTAGTTGAGAATAAACACCTCGGTGGCCACGGGTTTCTGCAGGAGGCTGTCGCGGCTGACGATCTTGATGATGTTGCCATCTTCAATGTAGGTGAAGCCAACCGGATTGAGCACCACGTCGAAAATTTGGCGCCAGGTTACGTCGCGCAACTTGATCGACGTGCGGCCTTGCAAGACATCTGGCACCACCAGGTTGAGCTCGAAGAGGTCGGCGACGTTGCGCAGAATGTTTCGCACATCCTCATCCGGAAAATCAACGGACAGGGTGTCGGCTCCGTTGTTACTCTTGCCCTTCTTGGCCACATTCTCAGTAGGCTCGGCCCCATGAATGATGATATCAGAATCATCGGATGCCGGGACGGCTGCGGCATCTGTGGCCGGGACCAAGGGGGAAACATCGGCCGTGCTTTCCTGACTCCAAGCACGCGTGACAAAGAGACCAGTGGTTAAGATAGAGACAAAGACTATGGGGCGGATTCTCATGGCTATTTTCCTGGTTTGATGGACCGGGTGATTTCCTCGCTGTTGTAGCGGAGGGTGAAGTTGGTGTTACCGATCGAAGTGATGTCTAAATCGTAATCATTACCTTCAAAGGTAATTGTGAGGCGGTCGCCGACTTTGAGCTTTTTTTGACCAAAAAGTAGAATGGCGTTGCCCCCGAGGCGCGCGATGCCGGACGGGACGATTTTTTCGGCCAGTTGTTCCAAGACACCGCGGTCGCCGGGAGTGCGATGCACGATACCAGCCGCGGCGGCGGCGGCGGCGGCGCGCTGAGACTTCAGCTCCTCCGGATCCGGTTGGTCAAAGGTTGGCGGGGCAAAAGGAGAAATCGCATCAGCCGGAGACACGGCATAGACCCGGGGTTGCAGCAAGGTCTTGGCCAGGGCCACCGTTGTTTCACGCTTGGCCGGCACGGCAAGATCGGAAGGCTGCGCCAAAACGAAAACCGGGGTAAAGAGGGCTGCCATCAGCACAACGGAAAGTAACGGGCGAATTTTCATGGGGTGCCTAGTAGTTCCAGATCCAGCACCAGGGTTAGTTTATCAGGTCGGCCGAGTGTCGGGCCACCATCGGACACCGCAGGACTAAAACTGGCGCTTTTGATGCGGCAGAAATGATCCCCTCTCTCGAGGCGTTGGAGAAATTCGATCAGTTGGGAATAGCTGCCCATGACGGCGACGGCAAAATTGACCGGCTGGAAGGCGCCGACATTCTTAGGCGCCTCTCCTCTCTCGCGCAACCGCGCGCCGCCATTGTCAACCTGGCGCAAATCAATCAGCTTGGTTGCAGTCGCCGCTTCCAATTCGTAAAAGTGCCGCAAGTTCACGGCCAGCTCACTGGACCGAACCAGCCGTTTTGAAATTTCCTGGTTCGCGGCGCTGACTGTGGCCAATTGCTCGTCGAGTTGAGCGGAATTCTTGATGTTGGTCGACATCCGGCGGCCTTGTTTCGCCAATTCCTCCAGTTCTACTTCGGCTTGTGGCTTGAGATCACCCCGCAAGTAGATACCCGCCGCCACGCCTAGGACCACGACAATGCATGCCGTAGCGATCGGATTCTTTTTTACCGCGGCGAGAAGCTGTTCGTTGGAGATGGCCATGACGGTTACTTCTTCTCCTTGCTACTAAGTTTTATCACGACCTCGATGGCTACACGACCGGTTGAGGGAACCCGGCTAAGATTAGTCAGGCTTACTTCGCCAAAGAGCGTGCCAAATTCCGGGGCACTGCGCAGCACCTCCACATAGGCCGAGGCATAACCGCTAGCCTTGTCGGGCGATCCACGCACGGTGCCACGTATGGTGATCATATCCTCACGCAGATCAAAGGTGTCGATGGCGACATTGACCGGCAGGGTTGCACTCAGATTATTGATCAATTCTGAAATTACGGGACGCGACGCCACAAACTTGTCGACCTCAACAATCTTCGCTTCCTGTTCTTGAAACTTCCGATATTTGACCACGGCTTGATCGCTGCCCGGTTTGTCGGCCTGGATCTGGGACTTAATGTCATCAATTTGATTGTGCAGACTGTGCAGTTGAACTTCGCCCAATAGAAAATAAATCAGGAGGGCAACGGCGACAGCGATGGCCCCGCCATTGACGAAAAACGCCGTGCGCACGACCTTGATATCCGGCAACGCTTCATAGTTGCGGAAATTGGTATGCCAGTAAGGCGTCACCGGGCCGGCAGTCTCAGGCTTTTTTTTCAGCGACAGCATCGTCGGGAGCTTTGGCGTTTACCAAGTTATAGTTGGCCATGAGACTTAAGAGTCCAAACCAACTTGGATCCAATTTAGCCTGCACGGCATCAGACAGGGTGACCTGCCGAGAAGCCAGCCATTCGACTGGTTCGACTTTCAGGGAGCGAATACCCATTGCACTGGCGATGGCACCGTCCAACCAAGCCAACTTTTGCGGCAAAAGAAGGCTGTAGAGTAATCCGACCGACTGGCCGGTCTGCACTTCATAAAAACCGATTGAGGACTGTAGTTCTTTGGTCAGACGCTTGATCAACACAGGCCCCATGCCGGTAAAATCGAAAGTGTTGGAGAAAAAAAGTTTCCGGGCCGATTCAGCATCTTTCAGCCCCAGTTCCTTTTGCACCAAAGGCACCATGGACTCGTAACCCTGAGGTATCGGACGGGACGCTTCCACGCCGGTGCTGCTAACAATATAGGAATTTGTCATTTCCGGGCCGACTTCCAAAACCAAAGTCGAGGTCTTGTCCTCAATGTGGCCAAGGTAATCCACCAAGGCTCCTAGGACCGCGAGGGACCCCAATTCCAAACGATCCGGATAGATCCCTTCTTCCAATAATTCATCCTGTGCTTGCAGGATTTCCTCGTTGGGCATGCCGCCAAAAATCACTTCTTTCTGGGGAGCGGGTTTGGTTGCATCAAAATCACTGCCATCATTGGCATTTAGCACCACGGCGCTGTATTTGTCCGGCTCTACCCGCAACTGCTGGCTGAGAATTTCCCCGAAATAAGCGGGATCCTTGAGTCGCTTCAGTTCCAAAGTAACCCGGCGCACCAAACGTTTGGGTGTATAAATGCTACAAACCGCCTGCATATAACCACTGGGCGACTTCTTTGACTGCAGTTCTGTCATGGCCGCGGCCAATGCCGCCACATCGCCCGAGGCACACTCACGCACCTCTTCAACCACCATCGGAGCTTCCGGCGATGAAGTCCGGGCCAGAAGGACGGAATGGGGACCTTTTTCAACAAAGAACCCTTTTAACTTAGCTTTAAAGAGCATGCGTTACGGTGTGGTTCTTGGGTGGGTAAGTTAGATATTGCAGGGGTTCTGACCGTGCTGGGTCAGCTGCAACAGGTGCTTGGTGGGGCGGGGAAACTCGCAAACCACCTGCACCATGACAAGTCTAAAGAACGCCTTAAGTCCTCGTGAATGGCCATTTACCTTTTCTTTAAAGGTCAGCCCAATCACGACAAAAAACCCGCCGAGTATCGGCGGGTTTGCCAAAGTATGCCACGACCGCGGAAAAGCTCCGCCGGTCGGCTTAGATTACCACGTGCGCTTCTTATGCCGGTTAGCCTTCAAACGCTTGCGGCGCTTGTGCTGTGACATCTTCAGACGACGTTTCTTTTTAAGATTACCCATGATTTTGAAAGTGAACCGCGAAAAATGCGGTTTGGCCGCATGTCTGTAAAGCCCGAAGTTGGCCTGGGTCCTCTCACCTGCAAAAAGGTCATACGGGCGGCACTTCCAAGCAACGTTGGGTCCGTGTCATCACTAGGAAGCACCCCACCCTGGAATCGGCAATCCCCAGCAAACGTGACGTAGCCTGCCGGTAAAGCTCCAGCTGCCGAGCATGGCGTTGGATCACCCCAGACATTTCATCGTCCGTCTTGAAATCATAAACCCGTGCCCGCTGGGGCCGCCCGTCGACATCGTTTTCAATGACAACCCGGTCAAACACCCCGGTTACCCACGTGTCCCCTACCACCATTTCAAACATCCGCTCCCGCCATAGCCCCGCGCCTTCGCTGGGTGACCAGACCCCGGCAAGCTCTGGTGCTAATAAACAATCCATCGCTTGACGCCCTGCCTCCCCTTCATTGCACCACCGCAGACGGCAACTTTCCACTGTGGCCGCATCGGCCCACTCCACTTCGGCCAGTAACCCATGCAGCTGACGCCCAAAATCCACTGCGGATCCGCCCGGTTTGACCGTAAACAGCATTGCCGCCGGCAAAGACCCTGATTTGGCATCACTCGGTCGGCGCGCAATCAATCGCGAGGACTTCTTGACCTTGCGCGGGTCCAATCGACGCGGCGATTCGCCAGATGCATTAGGTTCCTCCGCTACTGAAATCTGCCTGTGCCATGTGAAATCACCCTCACCATAGGAACCCGCCAGGCTTAAATCCCCCACCGACACCGTCATCTCCTCGCCGCCCAAGGTTTCTTCGAGCAGTTTGGTAAAATTGCGCGAACTGGATTTGCCCGGTGGCTTCATCACCAGATAAAGCCCGCGCTTGGCCCGCGTCATCGCGACGTAGAGCAGCGACAACTTTTCGTAGCAACCCGCTGATTCCGCCTCGCGCAAGTGTGACGCCAGCACGTCATCGCACATCGCAAAATCCTTGGTTGGCATGTCCAGCACCCATTCGACTTCATGGTCATCCGTTCGCTGCACCGCCAACCCCTCGCGTGCTTGATCGAGTTTTTGACCTTCCAAATCCGGCAGAATTACCAGGTCAAAGCCCAACCCCTTCGCCTTGTGAATGGTCATCACCCGCACCACCGCAGCCGAATCCGACTCCCTCACGGTGTGCCGCGTCATGAAATCAACAAACTCCGCCGCATCGCGTCCGCCCATCGTATCAAACTGTGCCGCTGCCGCGAAAAACTGCCGGGCGCGCAACCGACTGAACTCATCATCCGCCGCTAGCTTCGATTCCAACTTTTGCCACCACGCATGACACGTTGCTTCAAATCCCTTGTTGTAAATCTGCTGGAGCACTCGATCCGTGAGATGAGCCGGCGTATCAATCTGTTCAGCGGCCAAGACGTTGCCCAGTGGGGTCATCCGCACATGCTCCCAAGCGAGTGAATCGCCGGGATGTGCCGTTGCCTTGATCAATGCAAGTAAAGCGGCGCCGACCGGGTTGTCCACGCACACGTGCAAATCAGACTCTGCGACTGCGGGCAGTCCGCCTAAGCGACGAAGGTAGTCCGCCAACTCCGTTGCAGTGGAATTTTTTTGGACCAGCACGGCAACGGTGAGGCCACGCTCCAATGGTTTAATCTCGTGCAACAATTGCAACGTCGTCGCAAAGCGGGCCTCCTGATCTTCTCCATGGAGCAAGGCTGCCTGACCAACCAATTTCGGTTTCGCCGAGGAGTGCTCGCGCCATTCGCGATTCCACTCCACCGACGCCTCGCCTGGAAATAAATCCGTCAGCACTGCCGCATTCCCAAATACTTGATTCACCATCCCGATCACCGGTGGTCCTGATCTCCATGAATCCACGAGATGCCGTTCGGCTATCGTGTCCGGCTGTGCTTCATTGTAGCGGTTGAAAATCTCGCGAAACAACCGCGGGTCGCCGTCCCGCCACGCATAGATCGCCTGTTTCACATCACCGACGTAAAACAAGCTTCGTGTCCCGGACGGATCCTGCACCGCCTCGTCAATCAGGTTCCTCAGCACCGACCACTGACCGAAACTCGTGTCCTGAAATTCATCGAGCAACCAGTGATCGATCTCCGCATCGAGACGGAAATCGATCAGTAACCGACGGTCATCGCCCACTTCGCCGGACAACATCCGACCACCCGGGCCATGGGGCAAAAGCAATCGCTGCACATCGGCAAAACTCAGTTTGCCCGCCCGCCTGACGCTATCGTGATAAATTGCCTCGTAGCTGCTGATCACGGCATAGATCCCCTGGGTCATCGCGATCCGCCGTCCAAGTTCGGCCCCGATAACCGCCTGCACCACGACCCCAAGCGCCTTCGCCGCTGGAGGAGACAACGTCTGCTTCACCCGCTCGACGGTTATCACTTCGAGGCCGGGCCATACTTTCAACGCATTGCTCAACAGGTAGCCCAACCCCTTGCCCATCGCCACTCCGGGTGACCACTCCGCCAAATCCGCAAAAAACAAATCCCAACGCGCCCGCTGCGTATCCTTAAGCTCGGCCATGGCAATTTCCGACCGTAATGTTTTCACCGCGGATTCGCGCTGCTTGACCGCCGTGAACCATTCAGTCCCCTCCGGCCAGATGCGGGCGGGATTGCCCCACCGATCGCGTTCAGGAGCGGCGAGAAACGTCTCCTGATAGTCTTCGATAAATTGGCTCAGTCGGGCGCCGGGGCGTTTATCATCGGTGCCAAAAGTCGCCAATTTAAACGCCTCGATAAAATCCTTTTGCGCCGCCGAAACGCGGCCACTCCGAACAAACATCCGGTGCATCACCTTGCTGCGTTCCGCCTGCTCAGCGTAGCTCTGCAAAATTTCGAATTCACCCGTCAAACCGAGTTCAAATGGAAAGTTCCGGGCGATGCGCGCAAAGAATCCGTCAAACGTGCCCAACTTCAATCGGTGCATCGCATCCACTACTGTTCTCAGCAAACCGAGAAACTCCGCGCAACCGGTTCCCTCGACTTTGATATCCTTCGCCAGTTTTTCCGCCGCCGTCGGATCATTCGCCGCCTGGGCAAGTTTTTTAAGAATCTCGTCGAAAAACTCACCCGCCGCCTTGCGCGTAAACGTCAGCGCCACGATTCGTTCCGGCTTAGCGCCCAATACCAAGAGTCTCACAAATCGATTCGTCAGGGCATATGTTTTCCCGGACCCGGCCGAGGCCAGAATCATTTCGTGGCCGATCTTCATGGCGTCGCTTCCTCCGCAAAACTCATGCTTTCCGCCGCGCCGTGGTGAAACAGCGAACTGAAATCATCCCACTCCGCCTCACGTCCAGCCAACTCCCGCGGCGGCCAAAATTCACGAGCCACAATCGCCCCCGCCACCCCTGCCGCACATCGCCAGGCCGATTCGGCCAAGTCCCGGGTGTAGTCGTCCCAGAGCGCTAGTTTCGTTTCGGTCGCGGCTTTCGGTAAATTAAAGTAACCACACGTAATTTCCACGTCGGGAAATTCAACCGCCAGCGCTCGTTCATAAAGCGGCAGCTGCAAATCAATCCACTCCTGTGGTTTTCCACCGCCGTCGAATACCACCCAGTCCGGCGGCTTTTCCTCTCTCGCCAAATTGCGCAAATGCGCAGCGGACGGGTTCACTGGCGTGTCTGACGTTTTGTAATCCAAAACCCGAATGGCTCCGGTCTGCTCGTGGCGGTCGATGCGGTCAATTTTACCGCTGACGGTGAGCCCGTTGACTGGCACCGCAAATTTCCATTCCACCCGCTCGATCACCCAACCCTCGGCCCGGATTTGGGCCTGCGCATCCGCCGCATAGGTGAGCCGCTGTCGGGCAGATTCCATTTGCACTACCAGTGGAAGCGTAAGGTTGCGGCCATAACGCCGATTTGCCGCGGCGTCCAATGCGCCCAACAAAAAATCCTGCAGCACCTTGGAATCCATGCAGTCGCGCAAAGCCGTGTCGTTGCCCATTGCTTCCAGTGCGGCGTGGCAAAGTGTGCCGAAATCCATTGCATCCAACTCGCTCTTGGACGGATCAACCGACTCCATCTGCAGGACTCGTGACAGGTAAAACCGGAAAGGGCAGTGCAGCCATGCCCGCAACGCCGTCACTGCCACGCGCTCCGGTCCGGTAACTTGTGGCGGTTGCAGCTTCCAAGCGCGCCGCCAAGCAAGATTGGCTCCTTCCGCCGGCACGGATTTAAACAAAAACTCAATTCGCTGCGGAAGCTCCGCATCATCGCAACGCAGCAACAGACGCGACGGCTTCAGGGGATCGCCCGCCGCCGAAGTTTTTCCCAGCAACAGATCAAGCCGCCCGCCGTCCTTCCGCGCCGCCGCCAGCGCTTGCAGATAATAGGCGTCGCACGCGAAACGCATCGCATTGGTTTTCAGTCCAAGCCGCACCCGCAGTCCTTCCGGCAAAAACGGATCCCCCACCACCGCAGCGGGCACTTTGCCGTCATTCAACCCCGCCACGAGCAAATGCGGCGCGTCCTCCCAAATCAGTTCCAACCAGCCCTGTAATTCCAGCGCGTGGGCAGGTTTCTCCTCAAAGCGCACGTTCTCCCCATATAAGCGCAAGGCCAGATCCCATCGATCCGCCATTGTCATCCCGGGGAATCGTTCCGCGGTCCGAGCCACTTCGCCCATCACCCCGGCCCAGACCTCCGCCGCCGCCGCCAAATCGGCCTCCGCGTCATTCTCCATATCAAATCGGCGCGCGCCAAATATCGTGGATAGCACGGCACCGGCATTTTCAGGGAAAGCCCCCGCACCCAATTGGGTGCGCAAATCGCGGATCCTTTCTAGTTCATCCCCGCCCCGCCAATGCCGGAGCGCTTCGGCCAGATCAGGCGGCAGATGTTGCGCATGCAAACGGTCCAGTGCCGCCAGAAATTTAGCGGCCGTGAAATCGCCTTCTACACTACCACGCAGATAGTCCAATACATCCGGATGCCGCGCCACCGCCGCCACAGTAGCAAATGAATCCTCCCGTGCCAGGGTCGCCAGTGCACCGAGCAGTTGCCCCAATCGGTCGCCATGTCGCCGTCGTCCCTCGGGGTTGTAACCCACCAATCCTGCGTGACGCAGCTCTCCCTCCACCAGCGAAAGAATTTCCTGATCGACCACGCCTACCGCGAGCACTCCCGCGTCCTTGCCGTAACCCCGTGCCGTTTCGACGATACGCCGAGCCTGTGCCTCAGGATTAGCGCACAGCTGTGCATGCGATTCGAAATCACCCAATTGCAGGATGCGCTGTGCCCAGTGCGTGGGTTGCGGTCGACCCCAGCCATCAAATGAATCAGCCTCATCTTCCGGGGCATAGACCAAGACCTCGACCGGCACTTGCTCCGCATGGCGGGAGAGCACACTCAAGGCCACTGGTCGCGGATCGGGTGTCGCAATCATGACGATTCGTTCGACGCCTGCAGGTAACTCCGCCGTGCGAGCCTCTTCAATCTTCTCGGCCTGCGCATCGCGCAGTCCCAGTGCCGCCAGCTTCCCTTCCTGCCGCCGACTCAAAAGCGCAATTTGGCCCCAGCGCTCCTTTTCAGGAAAGGTCGGTTCCACCTTGTGGGGCACATCCGCCAATGACAGCCCCACTTCGGCGAGCGTGTTTTGCAATCCGGTGAATTCCTGCGCCAGCCGCAGCGCCCAGCCAAAACTGCGTTCCGGGGGATCCACCGGAAAAACCGCTCGAAAATCCACCAGCTCAATTTCGAGCATCACCGCCACCCACGCCATGAGAGATTCCACGCGTGAGGCGACCGCCGTTGATGCCTCGGCCGCAATCAACGCATCCAGCGTCAGCACGCGGGGTGGAAAAACCGCCTGCCCTTTTTTCGCGGCGAAGCCCGCCAGCGCCTCACGCAATCGTCGGCCCGACTGCCGTGTGGGCACCAGCACCCACTGCGTTGAAAGATCGAGCGCTTCCCTACCCGACCAGCCTGCCGTGAGAAAGGCCACTGCCTGCGGCAGCAAAGGTCCATCCCAAGGCAGAAAATGGCGGCGGATGCGATGAGACTCGGGCAACATGCAGGAAATGACGATTAGGAGGATAACGTAGATTAAGAAGCCCAATTTAACATCCACTTTGGGACAAAGGCAGTCCCACCCTGAATAATCGGTCGTTTTGCGCCCCCCCTCCCTGATCAAAACAAAAAACCCGCACCGGACAGGTGCGGGTAAATCGTGCGGAAACTAATCAGGTCTTACTTTGCTGCAAGGTGCTTGGCCGCGCGGGCTTTGGCCCGGCTGGCTGCATTCTTATGGACCACTCCGGATTTCACGGCTTTATCCATGGCGGAGACGTAGGAGCTGGCCGCAGTTTTAGCCGCAGCGGTATCCCCGGCCTTGACGGCGGCATCCAACTTCTTGTGCAGAGTCTTCAGGCGGGTCTTGGTCGTCTTGTTACGAGTGGTATGGCGCACCGTTTGACGGGCGGCTTTGATGGCAGATTTTGTGTTGGCCATGGGCAGGTAGAGTTAAAGGTCGGTCAAAGACTCAAACCCCGGCCCGTGAGTCAATGGTAATTTCGAACCGGGAGCGGATCAGATTAACTTTGCACCGGTGGTCGTTGCACCTAGTTTGCGCAATTCCATCGATTCATGACGCTTAGAATCCGCTTTATTATCCTCCTGACCATCCTGAGCAGTGGTCTGTTTGCGGGCATTCTGATCCTGTCCTCCTAAGAAAAACAGGAATCCAAGTTGATTATGGAAAAAGTGCGCCAGCAGCGCTCGGATCTGCTGGATCGGCTGCTCGATTTACACGGCGATGCCTTGGGCAAGTTTATCTATGAATACTCGCAATGGACCGAGATGCTTAAGTTCGTGGAGGCAGATCAGCCCGATCTCGAATGGGCCGAGGTCAATCTCTACGAAGCACAGCCGATCTATGATGCTGCTGCAATTTGGACACTGCGAGCTGACGGCACAGACTTTTACGCCGTGGAATCCGGCAATTTTCCGGCGGTTGAGGTCCCGGCCCTGCCATCCAAAGCCGAGCTGTTGCGGTTATTTGAGCACGGTAATGAAATTCATCTCTTCCATGAATCGCCCGATGGCATCTACGAATTCAGGGGCGGTAAAATCGTGGAGTCGGCCGGTTGGGAAGTATCCAATTTGCCTCACGGTTACCTCATAGTAGCCCGACACTGGGATAAAAACCACCTCATCAAACTATCCAAGTTGCTCGACAGTCATCTCAGTTTGCAAGCGCCGGGACAAGTGAGCGACGAGTCCCCGGGACGATTCAGTTTCCAACTACAACGCAATCTAACCGGCATGAATGGCCAGACACTGCGCGTGTTTGTAGCCAACTATAATTCGCTGGAACTGATGCAGGCTATTGAAGGGGATCGATGGGAAGCCGCCATCTTTATCACTTACGGTTCACTGGCCATTATCATTGTGGTGCTGTTCGTCTACCAATGGGTGCTCAAACCCATGCGCACAATTAGTTATGCCCTCAGCACCTCTGACGTGGGTCCATTATCCCGCTTGTTAAACGAAAAATCTGAATTGGGCCGGGTCGCCAATCTGGTTAAATCCGCGTTTCATGACCGTGAGCAATTACGTCTGGCCCTTGAGGAACGGGCACGACTCGGCCGGGATCTGCATGACGGGGTGATCCAGACTTTGTATGCCTCCGGCATGAGCCTCGCGAGCATTCAAACCATCATGCACAAGTCGCCGGAAGAAGCCGAAAATCTGATAGAGCAAACCCGTCGCGAGCTTAACTCGACCATCCGCGATGTGCGGAATTTCATTACCCGGCTCGAACCAGAGTCCGGCAATGTGCAGCGTTTTGACCGGGCTCTGCAGACGCTGTTGGATTTCATGAAAGGCGGTCTGGAAGTGCAATGCACGGTGACCGTGGAAGAGGACCTCAGTTCGCAATTACCCATGGATATCCGCGCGCAATTGCTGCAGATCATCCGGGAGGCCGCCAGCAATGCCTTCCGTCACAGTAACTGCACGAAATTAAGCGTAAGCCTGCGTAAAGAATCTGAGCACCTGATTTTCAAGGTTGAAGACAACGGCAAGGGTTTCGATCCGGCCAAAATTGATTCCAAAGGTCAGGGCCTGCGTAATTTCCACGAACGGGCTGAGGAGCTCGCCGGCAAACTGGACATAGTAAGCAAACCCGGTCACGGTGCAGTCATCCGCTTTACCATCCCCACCCATAAAAACTTATGACCATTGCTTCCGCGCTTACCCGTATACTCCTCGTTGATGACAGCGTTTTGGTAAGACAGGGAGTTCGCTCGGTCATCATGGCCAGTGGACAAGGGAAAATGGAAGTGATCGGCGAGGCTGATTCCATGCAAACCGCCGTGGCCGAGGCCAGCAGACTGCAACCCGATGTAATATTATTGGATATCCGTCTGCCCGACGGGTCAGGACTGGACGTCATCCGGGATATCCTGGCCGCGTCACCGGCCAGTCGCATTCTGATACTCACTTCATTTACCAATGACGATCTGGTCTACAAAGCAGTGACGGCGGGTGCGCACGGCTATTTGATGAAGGAAATCGACCCTTCAGGTTTGATCAGAGCCATCTGTGATGCCAGCGAAGGCAAATCCGTATTGACGCCCGATGTTACCACCCGGGTGCTGCGCATGATTCGCGACGGGGGTAATGGCAGCGCCGAAGGCGAATTATCCATGTTGTCGAGTCAGGAGCGCAAGGTATTGGCCTTGGTGGCAGAGGGATTGACCAACAAGGAAGTAGGCGAACAGTTGAACCTGAGCGAAAACACCGTTAAGAACTACTTGGTCAGCGTCTTTGAAAAGCTGAAGGTAAAGCGGCGCTCCCAAGCCGCGGCGATGTTTGCACAGGCTACTCAACGAAAATAAGCCCATTCAGGCCTATTGCTAGGCCTGTTAATAAGGCCTTAATGGCCCTAACCACCGAGATTTTCGGTAGGTTACTATGGTGCCTTTCATGCAGATTCCTCCATTCAGGCATTCCAGAGTTACCGCCACCCTAAGCAAGGCGGTCCGCACTAAAGGATGCCGGTAGGTTTCGGGTATGAATCTGCAACTTCGATTCAATCTGATCCTGGGTTCCCTGTTGTTGGGATTTTGCGCAGTGTTGATGCTGCTCAATCATTTCTCCAATCAAGCCGAGGCCCGTTATCAGGCCGAGAATTTGGCTGATCAGGGCATCTACCTGAATCATTGGGTCAATACGGTGGATCGATCAAGGGCAGCAATACTCCCATTGGGGTGGAGGTTGACCCGAGTCGCATCGCCACAGACTTTAATGCGGATTTCGACACGATCACCGCCCCTGCTGATGGCACTTATATTGCCACGTTGGGTGCCATTCTCGGCATTCCGGGACTCAGCACCAAGTGGCGCTGCCCTGCCATTACCCTATCGGGCAGTGACACGCTTACAATTTTGGGTGACGTCACCCTTGTGCTCACCGCGCCATCGGGCACGAGTGCCCTAAGCATGACGGGGAATGCCAAAATCATCGTTCCATCCGGCTCAAGACTCACGCTTTATGCGGAAGGAGATCTGAAGATTGCCGGTAAAGGCTTGGCGAATGCCAATGTCCAACCGCTCACCTGTCAGATATGGGGCACCAACACTTCAGTGGGTGGGCAAGCCATTCACATTGCCGGTAATGGCGATCTGCGCAGCATCGTCTACGCCCCCAACGCCAACGTTGCCATCAACGGTAACGGCAATGTCATGGGTTCCGTCGTCGCCAATCAAATCACCCTGACCGGCAATGCGGCATTTCACTACGACGAATCCCTCAGTAACTACGGGGATAACACGAGTTTCAGTGTCGATAAATGGCGTGAACTGACCACCGAGGCGGAGCGAAGCGTCTATTCATCCGCCTTTGATGGTTGGTGAGTATAGGGTAAATCCAAATGGAATCATCTGAGTCCGTTTAGGCCTAGTTCCAGTAAGCCCGAATAACACATCGTAAGCCTCTAACACGGATCGAGGGTTTGGCGCTATCTTGATGGCGTTATGCAAACGCCCCGCTCGAATATCCGTCACCAGCAACAGGGCTTCACCATCGTCGAAGTCATGGTAGCCGCCATCATCCTGGTGCTGGGCATCTCCACTTCCCTCACCACGGTAGTCTACGGCATGCGTGCGGTCGACACGGCCCGCAATAGCACCCTCGCCGCCCAGATCATGCAGAGTGAGATGGAAAATATCCGCCTGCTAAACTGGGCCCAGCTGACCGCGTTGCCTGCCTCCGGCACGGTCGATATTTCATCAGTCATCAGTTCGGGTTCCTCGTCCTCACTCGACACCACGTTGAACAACATCATCAGCAAATTTACCTGCACTCGCACTATCAGCACCCCGAAGACCGATATGCGTGAGATCACCCTCACCGTGTCGTGGAACGGCCAGGACGGCCGCAGCCACAGCAACAACTATATCACCCGCTACTGCAAAAATGGCCTCTATGATTTCTACTATACCGCCCACTAAACCAAGCCGCTCCACACGTGGATTCACCCTGACGGAAATCCTCATCGCGACCGGCATATCCTCGTTCATCATGGTCGGCATCCTGCAGACCTTCCTGATGATCGGCCGCAGCGGTTACAACGCCGCAAACTATTGCGTGATGGAAGCCGAGTCTCGCCGCGCGATGGAAACCTTTAGCCAGGAAATCCGGATGGCTGGCAATGTAACTTGGACCAGCTCCACGAGCATCACCCTCACCGTGCCCACTTCCGCCTCTTCCTATACGGTGACCTACGCCTATGACGCCTCAGCTTCCGGGGCCACCGCCAAAAGCTTTTATCGAGAAGTGTCAGGCAACAAACGCATCTTGGTGCGCAACGTTACCAGCCTGGCCTTTCAACGTTACAAGCTCGTCACCAGTGGCAGTAATATTGCCGCCAACGACCTGGAAACCAAACAGATCCAATTAACCCTGCAGACCACCATGAAAGGTGCCACCACCGCGGCGGCCACCAATGCGGTGCTCTCCGCCCGTTATATCCTGCGCAACAAGAGCGTCAGCACCTGATTTCTATCCATGAAAATTTACCAACCTCTTCCCCGTTCAGAACGTGGCGCTATTCTCATCGTCGCCATGCTGCTGTCCGCCATTATTGCGATCTCCCTCGGCACCTACGTCAACTTGAGCATCAACTCACTCAAAATGGCAGACCGCACCTTTTACAACAATGCCGCGATGAACCTCGTAGAGATGGGCGTAGAGGAGGCCATGTGGTCCTACACCGATGATTCCATAACGTCCACGGGTTGGTCCACGCCGGTGGCTTGGAACACCAGCACCGGCAACACGGCCAAGACGACATTCGGGCCTTATAACTATAGCGGCAATGTCACGGGTAGCGTGAAGGTCTATGTGACCGATCGCACCGGCTTGGGTGCCAGTCCGATGATTATCGCCCGTTCCATCATCACATTGCCCCGTGGCGCCCCAATCGAGAAATGGATCGAGATCACCCTGAGCAAGCGTTCGAAATTCGCCTTGGGATTAGTCGCCAAAAACTCGATCCAATTCAGTGGCAACAACGCCAGCGTGGATAGTTGGAATTCCGACCCTGACAACGACCCTTCAACCGCGGCAATTCCCTACAGCGGAGGCGTCGCCAACGACGCTGGCAGTATCGGTAGCGTCGACGTTAGTTCCACCATTAGCGTGAACAACGCCGATATCTGGGGCACGGCTGCAACCGGCGCTCCCACCACCGCGGCAATTGGCGTCGGTCCCAATGGCCGTGTCGGTCCTTACGGCACCCCTGGCAATACCTTGGATCCGGGCAGCGTTTCCACGGACTTCACCGCCAATTTGGAAGACGTCGCACTCCCCGCTGGCGGCCTTCCCACGGGCGCCATCGGCGCTACCGTAGGTGTGACTGGAACCACCACCGTCCTCCGCTTTGGCGGCACCATTTCGGCCAATCTTGAAGTGTATGGCGATGTTACCCTGATTCTGACGGCACCGGCAGGCACTTCAGCCATCAGTCAAACCGGGCCGCGGGGCATCGAGATCAAACCGGGAGCAACTTTGAAAATCTACACCGCTGGTGATGTGCAAATTGCGGGTAACGGAGTGCTCAATCCTAATAGTCAACCCAGCAGTTTTCAGCTCTGGGGCACCAGCACGAGCGCCGTGCTCCAAGATATCAAAATCGCCGGCAACGGCACTTTGTCGGGATTGTGCTATGCTCCCAATGCCGCACTCACGATTAATGGCAACGGCGACGTCTGCGGTTCGTTTGTCGCCAATACCATCAAGGTCACGGGCAACGCGGCATTTCACTATGATGAGTCGCTGGAAAATTTTGAAACCGATGATCCCTATGGCATCTCCAAGTGGCGCGAGCTGACCACGGCCGCGGACCGGGCCGCCTACAGTGCTATGATGAGCTTCTGATTCCGTTGTAAATAGTTCCTAGTTTTGGGGCCGGTAAGCCGGATTCTGTTCCACGCCTTGCAGCGCTTCGACGATCATTTCTCTCAAACCCGTCTCACGACGGACCAGCCCGGCGCAGCTCCGAAAAGCTTAGCCGGGTGCGGCATACCCGAGACTAATGGACGGGCCGCCCAGTCTCCTATTTTGCCTTGCACCGGAAGGGGTTTTTCGTGCCGCCACCATTACTGGTGACGCGGTGGGCTCTTACCCCACCTTTTCACCCTTACCCGGCGGTTGCCCACCGGGCGGTATATTCTCTGTGACACTCTCCGTCACGGCGCCTTGACGCGCCGCGCCCGTGCTTGGTTACCCTCGCACGGCATCCTGCCCTATGGTGTCCGGACTTTCCTCTCCGAACTCAGACGGGCGCGGCATTACCCGCGCCTTGGGATCAAAGAACTCGGAGCGATCATCAGGCCCCAAAACTAGGATTCCCAATAAACCAAGCGTCCGCACTGGTCGCAAGTCGCGAGTTCGCCGTCGGTTGATTTGCCCCGGGCGCCTGATTCGACCTCGGAGGACACCTTCAAATGGCAGCCACCGCACTTGCCGCCCCTCAAAGGCACGCAAACGGGCATTTGCCGGGCGGCAATGCGGTCATAGAGCCGTAGAGCAGGTTCTTCCACGGGTTCCCGAGCCGTGGCTACCTCGGCGTTAACCGTGGCCAATTCGGCCTTAAGATTGGTTTCGCGTTCCCGCAGGGTGGCAATGCGGCTCTCATGGCCGGAAATGTTCTGTTTCAGGTCGGCTTCGGCGGTAGTGAACCGCTGTTTGGCCGCATCGATGGAATACATGATCCCGAGCTCCTTCTCCTCCAGCTCGCCCACTTTGCCCTCCATCGTCGCGATTTCGTGGGTGAGCGCCTGATATTCGTCGTTTTTCTTCACCGAGAGCTGCTGCGTGCGGTATTTGGCCAGCTTGTCCTCGGCCGAACCGATTTCCGTCTCGAGCAGCTTCTTCTCGGATTCGAGGTGGCGCATCTCATTGCGAGCCGTGTCTATGGCCGCCTTCTCCGTAGCAATCTTCTGCTCCACCAAGGAAATTTCCCCCGGAATGGCCTTTAACTGCGCCTCAACTCCCAGGCGTTTGGCATCGCGATCTTGGAGGATTAAGAGCTTTTCAAGCACCGGACTCAGCATGGTGGGCGTCAGCTTGCCGGTGTGCCCTCCCCGGTCAAACGAAACTCTCACGTAATGGCCAAATTAACGGCCTCCGCGTGCCGCTTTTTTCCTAAAAAAACCCTCGCTTGCGGTGCCGTTTCAACCGAGAGTTTTCCTTTCCGTATTTCATCATCACCAACCCTTTCATGTCCGAAGAATCCGACTCCAAAAACTTAGCGAATAATCAGGCTGGCGCCGAAGTTTACGACGCCTCCAAAATTCAAAAACTCGAGGGTCTCGAGGGCGTGCGGAAACGCCCGGACATGTATATCGGCGACACGAATGAACGCGGTTTGCACCACTGTGTTTTCGAAATCGTGGATAACTGTATCGACGAAGCGTTGGCCGGTTTTGCCCATGGCGTTCAAGTCACCATCCACCTCGACGGTTCCTGCTCCGTCTCGGACGACGGCCGCGGTATCCCCGTGGACGAGCATGCGGTCTACAAAATGCCCGCGCTTGAGCTCGTGCTCACCAATCTGCACGCCGGTGGTAAATTCGGCAAAGGGGCCTACCAGGTTTCCGGCGGTCTGCACGGCGTCGGGGCCAAGTGCGTGAATGCCGTTTCCGAATGGTTCATCGCCGAAGTCCGGCGCAACGGCAAGGTCCACCAGATGCGTTTTGCCCAGGGCAAGACCACACAGAAGCTCACCATCATCGGTGACACCAAGAAGACCGGCACCAAGATTACCTTCAAGCCGGACCCCGAGATATTCAAAACGACGCTGGAATTCCAATACGAGATCCTCGCCAAGCGTCTCCGCGAACTCGCCTTCCTCAATCCCGGCGTGCGCATCGAGCTCGAGGACGAACGCTCCCAGAAGAGCGATTCCTTCTTCTTTAAGGACGGCATCACCGAATTCGTGCGCTACCTCAACCAGAACAAAACCGTTCTGCACGACAAGCCGATCACCTTCAGCGATTCCGCGCCCAACGAGACCAACCCCGCCCTGCCCGATATCGTCGTGGATGTCTCGATGCAATACAGCGACTCCTACAACGATCAGGTTTTTGCCTACGCCAATTCGATCTATAACATTGAGGGCGGCACCCACCTTTCCGGTTTCCGCACCGCGCTCACCCGCGTCATCAACAGTTTCGCCAAGGCCAACAATCTCCTTAAGGACAAGGACCCCGCCATTACCGGTGACGATGTTCGCGAAGGTCTCGTGGCGGTCATTTCCGTCAAGGTGCCCGAGCCCCGTTTCGAGGGTCAGACCAAGACGAAGCTCTCCAACGGCGAAGTCGACGGCATCGTGCAGAAAATCGTCGGCGAGAAACTGAAGATCGCGCTGGAGACCACGCCCGGTCTCGCCAAACGCATCATCGACAAAACCCTCATGGCCGCCCGCGCCCGCGAGGCCGCCCGCAAAGCCCGTGAGACCATCCGCAAAGGGGCTCTTTCGGGCCGCGGTCTGCCCGGCAAACTCGCGGACTGCTCCGAGCGTGATCCGGAAAACACTGAAATCTACATCGTCGAGGGTGACTCCGCCGGCGGTTCCGCTAAGCAGGGCCGCGACCGTCGCTTTCAAGCGATCCTTCCCCTCCGCGGCAAACTCATCAATTCCGAGAAGGCGCAGCTCGACAAGGTCCTCAACAACGAGGAAATTCGCACCCTCATCACCGCCATCGGCACCGGCATTGGCACCGGTGAGGACGAATCCGCCTTCAACGTCGAGAAGACGCGCTACCACAAGATCATCATCATGACCGACGCGGACGTGGACGGCTCCCACATTCGCACCCTGCTGCTGACCTTCCTTTATCGCCAGATGCGCGGCCTCTTCGACAAGGGCTACATCTACATCGCCCAGCCGCCGCTTTATAAGATCAAGCGCAAGCGTCGCGAGCAATACATCGACAACGATGAACAGCTCAACCGCATCCTCCTCGAGCTCGGCACCGAGGACGTCGTGCTCACGCGCCTCAAGGACAATCACGTCTTTGCCCCGGCCCTGATCGACAAGGTCGTCGAGAATCTGTCCGCCTTGGAAAAACTCGGCGGCGGCGTCACTCGTTACGGGGCCGCTTTGCCTTCCTACCTCGATGCGCACGACCGCGAGACCCACGCGCTGCCGCGTTATCTCGCGCGCATCCGGGTCGGCAGTGTGGAATCACACGAATTTCTCCGCGACGAAACCGCCCGCAGTCGCTTTATCCAGGAAAACGGACTCGACGCCGACTTGTTTGACCAGCCGGACAACGCCGCGGCCCCGGCGGACAAAAACAATCCGAACCCGAAGCGGATCACCATTCACGAGATCTTTGAGAGCAATGAAATGACCAAGCTCCTCAAGGCCACCGTGGAAATCGGCTTGGATGTCAATCGGTTCACCGCCACCGAGGAACCGCGTTTCGTCATCACGGAAAACCCCGGACTGAAGAGCGAAATCAAAACCTCGCTGCATAGCCCCCTCGACATTGTGACCCATATCCGCGCGCTCGGGCGCAAAGGACTCTCGATCCAGCGCTACAAGGGTCTCGGCGAAATGAATCCCAAGCAGCTTTTCGAAACCACGATGGATCCCGACAAGCGCCGCCTGTTGAAGGTCTCCGTCAACGATGCCGCCAAGGCCGACGCGCTCTTCACCCTGCTCATGGGCGATGAGGTCCCGCCGCGCCGCCAGTTCATCGAGGACAACGCCCTCAACGTCCAATATCTCGACGTCTGAATTTTAGCGCAAAGCTGCCAAGATGCGAAGTCATGAAACAAGTGGTGATATCTGCCGAAACGGAGCGGCTGGCTACACAGACTGTGGACGCCGCCTATGCCGTGCATCGCACCTTCGGTCCAGGTTTGTTGGAACGCGCCTATCAGGATTGCATGGTGATAGAACTCGGCCTGCGCGGGCTGCAACTGGAGCGAGAGAAAATCTTGCCGCTCAATTATCGCGGTCAGACGGTCGAAAATGCCTACCGGTTAGACCTGCTCATCAATGGCACCCTGCTCGTCGAATTAAAGACAGTCGAATCCATCCAACCCATACATCGCGTCTAAACCACTACCTATCTCAAGCTGCTCAAGTTGCCGCTGGGTTTACTGATAAATTTCAATGTTCCTCTGATCAAAGACGGCATCACCCGCGTCCTGAATCTGGATTTCCAATCTTAGCATCTTCGCGTCTTCGCGCTTAATCTTCTTCCCTGAATGTTCACTTCTAACGAGAAACTATCGTCGGCCAATATCACCGACATCATGCAGACGGCCTACATCGAGTATTCGATGTCGGTCATCGTTTCGCGCGCCTTGCCCGATGCGCGTGACGGTCTCAAACCGGTGCAACGCCGCATCCTCTACGCGATGTTGCGCGAAGGCCTGCTGCACAATCGTCCTTTCGACAAGTGCGCCGGCGTGGTCGGCGAAGTGTTGAAAAACTATCACCCACACGGTGACTCCTCCGTTTACGACACACTCGTGCGCCTCGCCCAGACTTGGGTCATGCGCTACCCGCTGATCGATCCGCAAGGTAACTTCGGTTCCGTGGACGGCGACCCGCCAGCCGCCTACCGTTATACGGAGTGCCGACTCAACCAGATCGCCGAGGACCTCACCAAGAACATCGAAGAGGACACGGTTGATTTTGTGCCCAACTACAAGGAGTCCACCACCGAACCAACGGTGATGCCCTCCGCCCTGCCCAATTTATTGATGAATGGCTCGACTGGCATCGCCGTCGGCATGACCACCAACATCCCGCCGCACAACCTGAGCGAGATCATCGACGCCACCTGCGCCATCATCGACAACCCGTCGATTCCGGTGGAAGACTTGTGCAATATCATCAAGGGCCCGGATTTCCCCACCGGCGGTCTGATCGCCGGTCGCGAAGGCATTCTCAGTTACCTGCAGACCGGTAAGGGCATCGTCCGCATTCGCGGCAAGTCCCACACGGAGGAAACCAAGACTGGCATGGAGCAGATCGTGATTACGGAAATTCCGTATAACGTGAATCGCGCCAACTTGGTCATCCGCATCGCCGATCTCGTCAGCGAAAAGGTCATCGAGGGCATTCGCGATCTGCGCGATGAGTCCGACGAGAACACCCGCATCGTGATCGAGCTCAAGCGCGGCGAGCAATCCAAGCCGATCCTCAACCAGCTCTTCCAGAAGACCGCCCTCGAGTCCTCCTTCGGTGTCACCCTGCTCGCGCTCGACCAGAAACGGCCGAAGCAGATGAACATCAAGGAACTCATCGTGTGCTACATTGAGCACCGCCGCGATGTCATCACCCGCCGCACCCGTTATCGTCTGAAACAGGCCGAGGACCGCGCGCACATTCTCGAGGGTTACATCATCGCCCTCGATAACCTCGACGATTTCGTAAAGATTATCCGCGCCTCCGCCAACCGGCAGGAAGCCAAGGAGAAGTTGATGGCCAAGTATCCGCTCTCCGAGCGCCAGACCGATGCCATTCTCGAACTCCGCCTCTATCAGTTAACCGGCATGGAACGCGGCAAGATCGAAGCCGAATACGCCGAGCTCATGGCCATCATCGATGAACTCCGCAGCATTCTCGCTTCCGAGGAAAAACTCTTCGCCCTCATCAAGTCCGAGTTGCTCGAGATGAAGGCCAAATACGCCACCCCACGCCGCACGGAGATCTCCGCGGCCGTCGGTGAATTCCGCATGGAAGACGTCATCCCCAACGAGGGCTGCGTCATCACGGTTTCCCACCTTGGTTTCATCAAACGCACTCCCGTCACTGATTACCGCTCCCAGAAGCGCGGCGGCAAGGGCATCATCGGCACCGATACCTATGACGAGGATTTCGTGGAGCATCTCTTCACCGCGAGCACCCATGATTACATCCTGTTCCTCACCAGCACCGGACAGTGCTTGGTCAAGAAGGTCTACGACGTGCCGGAGGGCACCCGCGCCTCCAAGGGCCGCTCGGTTACTTCGTTCCTGCGCCTCTCCGAAGGGGAAAGCATTGCGGCGATGATTTGTGTCTCCGAGTTCAAGGATGACATGCACTTGGTCATGGCCACCAAGAATGGCATCACCAAGAAGACCACGCTCAGTGATTATACCAATGCCACTCGTGAAGGCGGCCTCCGCGGCATCAAGTTGGGCGACGACGACAGTCTTGTCGGTTGCGTGCTCACCAATGGTCAGAACGAGATTATCCTCGTCAGCCACCGCGGTCAGGCCGTGCGCTTCAATGAGTCCGGCCTGCGCGTTCAAGGCCGCGACACCCAGGGCGTCACCGGCATGCGCTTCAAGATCGACGGCGACTTCGTGCAATCCGTGCAGGTGTGTGATCCCGCGTCTCGGCTGCTCATCGCCCGCGAGGACGGTATCGGCAAGCGCACGCCGTTTGAAGATTATCGCCTGACGTCGCGTGGTGGCACCGGTGTCATCGCCATCGACCTGCCGGACGACGGTTCCGTCGCCGTGGCCGGTGCGCTCGGGGTCCATGAAACCGACGAGGTTATGCTACTCACTACCAAGGGCCAAAGTATCCGCACCCGGGTGAAGGAAATTCGCGAAACCGGCCGTGGGGCCAAGGGCGTAAAACTTCTCACCTTAGCTGAGGGTGATAGTATCCTCAGCATTGCCCGCATCGTCGAAACCGACGAAGAACAGGAAGCGGCGGCGCTGGGCGAGGACACCACTGCATAAGCGAATCAACGGTGCACAAATACTACCAACCAGACCGTATTTCCTTAAGCTTCAGTATTCATCAGGAATATCAGTAATGCCCGGACGTATCTCCACCCTGCTCGCTCCCGCCCACATTAATCTCAATGTGCAAAGCGGCGAGCATGCCGCGGCGTTACAAGAAGTTGCCGGACCATTGGCCAGTCATCCCGCGGTGGTCGACTTCAACGGTTTCTATCAGGAGCTCCTCGCCCGGGAACAACTCGATACCACCTATCTGGGCCACGGTATAGCCCTGCCCCATGCCCGGACCCAACACGTCAATAATATCGTGGTGGCCGTGGGTCGCAGCACAGCCGGAGTGCACTTCACCAACTGCAATGAAACCGTTCATTTGATGATTGTGCTCGGCACGCCCAAATCAAACCCGACGGACTACCTCATGGTCGTGAGTTCGCTGTGCAAAATCTTTAATGACCCGGCCAACCGGGCAGCCTTGATGGAGGCAGCCACGGCCGAGGAATTTGTCGCCGCCATTGTCGCGGCCGAGTCGAAAATCTCCCTTCCGGCCTGAGCAATTTCAGGGTTGGATCTTGGCGGCCTCGGCTTCTAGTCGCGTCACCAGTTCGTCCATCTGATCCACTACCGCCTGGATCGTCTCGCGCTTGTTGAGATCCACCCCGGCCTTGAGCAGCTGGTTCATCGGCTGGTCATTGCCGCCACTCTTTAACAAGGTGAGGTAACGTTCGCGTGCGGCGGATTGCTCTGCTGTCGAGCCAGTCGTCATGGCCTTGAAAAGTTGGGCCGAGGACGCGAAGCAAGTGGCGTATTTGTAAACGTAGTAGGGTGAGTTGTAGAAGTGCGGGATGCGCGTCCACGTATAGCGATAGAGTTCGTCCTTTGTCACCGCATCACCGTAGTAGGTATCGAGCAGCCCAAAGTAGATTTTCGAGAGCGAGTCCGGTGTGACCGGCTGCCCATTCTCCACCAACTGATGTGCCTGCCACTCGTAATCAGCAAACAGCACCTGCGTGTAGAAGGTGCCCACGATATTGTCGATGGCATGCTGCAGGAGCAGGAAGCGTTCCTTCGGGTCCTCGGTGCGGCTCAGCAAGAGTTCGAGCAGGAAGCGCTCGTTGGTCGTCGAAGCAACCTCCGCCACAAAAATGGTGTAGCTGGCGGTCGAGAACGGTTGGGTTTCATGCGCAAGCACCGTGTGCATCGAGTGGCCCAGTTCATGCGCAAAGGTGAACACGGCATCCAGCGTGTCATTGTAGTTCATGAGCATGAACGGGCCCACCCCGTAAACCCCCATGCTGTAAGCGCCGCTACGCTTGCCGTCGTTCTCATAGACGTCGAGCCAGCCGCCGCCCAAAAGTTTCTCCATCTTGGCCTGATAGTCCGCTCCCAGCGGTTTCACCGATTCCAGCACGGTCGCCTTCACGTCGTCATAGGCATACTCCCGGTTGTCTTCCAGCAACGGCAACGAACCGTCGTAGAGGTGATAAGCGTCAACGCCCAACATTTTTTGCCGCACCTTCATGTAGCGCTGCACCGGACCGGTGCCGGCGCGCACGGTCTCGACCAAGGTCTTGTAAACGGACTCCGGCACGTTGTCGCTGTCGAGCGCGGCCGCCAGGGTGGTGGGATACTGGCGGGCCTGCGCGACGAACCAATCACGCTGCAGGATTCCGTTGTAGATGGCGGCGTAGGTATTCTTGTTCGCGGCGTAGGTTTCGTAGTGGCCTTTGAACGCGGCCGCGCGGTCATCCTGATTACGCACCGTGTTGAGGACCTGCGAATAACCGCCGTAGGACACTTTCACTTCCTTGCCATCCGACAACTTGATCGTCGGAAAATTCACGTCGGAAGTGCTCAGCTCCTGATAGACGCTGCGGGGCGTGCCGTTGAATTGGGACGAAAACGATATGATGCGTTCGCCCGCTTCGTCGAGCACGTGACCCTGCTGACGATATGACTCGGTTATAGGGAAGCTATACGGCTTCAATGCCGCTGTCGCATTGATCCACTCCATCGAGGTTGCTTCGGGAATCTGCAGGAGTTCCGGGGTGAACCATGATGAGGCAGTGCCCAATTTGGCAAATACGGCCAACACCCGCTGAAATTTACCCGACACATCGGTGTTACGCGAATCGACGTCGCGTTGGAGACTCGTGTAGCAATACAGCTTGTATTGGAGTTTCCCGATTTCGTCCTCCATCTGGTAGGCCTTGAGCACGGCTTCCGGCCCGGATTTCAAGGATCCCTTGAGTGCGGCATAGTCACCGATGTAGCTCTCGAGCTTTTTAAGATCTGCCTCCCAAGCTTCCCAAGAAGGATAGATTTTGGAGAAGTCCCATTTGTAGACATCAGGGATCTCCGCGCGATCACTGGTCTCGGGTTTCGCCGAGGCACTGGGGCTGAATGCGGTGGTCATAACAATGGTGGCCAAACTGCCTATCAGGAGGCGGGAATGTTTTGTCATATGGCGATCTTGGACTTTCTGAGTAATACCGTCCAGTGCGGACTAACGTTGCAGTGCTGACGCCAAGCGTGCTTTCACCGCCGGCCACTCTTCTGCAGTGATTGAATACATCACCGTGTCCCGCACATGGCCGTCAGGCAGCACCATGTGCTGGCGCAACACCCCTTCCAATTTGGCGCCGATGCGCAGGATCGCGGTCTGCGAACGCAAGTTGCGGCCATCCGTCTTCAATTGCACCCGGCCGCAGCCCAACGTTTCAAAAGCATGTCGCAGGAGCAGGGATTTGCATTCCGTGTTGATGAACGTGCGCCGTGCCGGGGCACCCAGCCAAGTCCAACCGATTTCGATGCGACGGTGAGCCGGAGCGATATCCAAGTAACTGGTGCTCCCCACCGCTCGGCCAGTGCGCAGGTCGATAATGGCAAAAGGTAGCCTGAGGCCGCGGGCCTGTTCATCCAAGGCCGTCGCAATCCACGCTTCCACGGCCGCCAATGAGGACGGCGGTGAACTGGGCAGGTATTTCCAGATTTCTGCTTCAGCCCCGACCTCGGCCAGATCGGCTGCGTGGGCCGGTGAAAGGGGTTCAAGGCGCACGTGGCGCCCGGTCAGGATGATGGGTTCGGGTTGCATCAAGGATGCGCATTCGCCGCTTGTCTCGGGTGCTTCGCAAACAAAAACTCGTTCCATGCCCCAGTTCCTTCTGATCGGATCTCACAATTCATGAAAGAGCTCCTGGCTGATTGGCGTATCCGGCGTCTCCTGTTGGCAAATATTATGGGCTCGATCGGGTCGGGCGTAACCATCGTCGCCATTCCCTGGCTGCTTGTGCAGCGACCCGGCGGGGAACGCATTTTTGGTTACATCACGGTCGCGGCGACCATCTGCCTGTTCCTGATGGTGCCCTACTACGGTGCTTGGCTCGACCGGCACTCACGCAAGGCCGCTTTGCTCGCCGGAGAACTCTTCGGGGCCACCGCCACGCTGACGATGGCCACGTGGATGCTGCTGACCGGTGAAACCGCCACTTGGCAACTGGTCACCCTCTATTTCACCGGCATGCTTTACTACACCCTGCATTTCCCGGCGCGATTCGCCTTTGTGCAGCAGGTCTTCGAGAAACGGCATTACCAGCAACTCGTGGGGCTGATGGAAATTCAGGGACAGACGGCCTCCCTGCTCTCCGGCGGATTGGCCAGTGTGATGCTCGTCTATGTGCCGTTTTACGTCATCCTGCTCTGTGATGCCGGCACTTACCTTTTCAGTTTCACGTTGCAACGCACCCTGCCCTATAAAGCCACGCATATTTCCAAGGAGCCCGGTAAATCGAATGCCTGGAAATCAATGGGGGAAGGTCTGTCCTGGCTGAAGGCCCGGCCTCAATTCACGACCTTTATCCTCTGCACCACGGCGCCTTTTGTCGCGGTGATGACAGGCAACTATCTGTTTCCCATTTACGTCCAAAATATTCTGCAAGCACCGGCGTCCGTCTATGGTCGCGGGGAAATGGCTTTTGCCTTTGGCGCGATCGTCGCCGCCATTGTGGCGCCCAAACTCATTGTCCGACATGCCGCGGCCAACGTCGCACTCTTTATGATGGCGACCTTCATCGTCGGGTTGGTGCTGCTGGGCAGCCTGCACATCGTGCCCGCTTTCTATGCCGCCCTCATCCTGTTGGGCCTGGGCAATGCCGGTTCACGGGTGGCTCGCGGTTCATTGATGTTAAACGAGGTGCCCAATGCCATCATCGGTCGTGTTCACGTCGTGATTGCCGCGGTGGATCGATCGTTGCGCACCCTGATGCAGCTGGGCGCCATCTATCTGGTCATCCGCGCCGACTCTTCCTCGGCCTTTATCGGTCTGGTGCTCTTTGTCGGTCTCGCGTTGATGTTGGCCTGGTCAAACCGCAAACCTTTGTTGAGTGAACAGACCCCTGCTGCCTAATGCCACCTCGTCATAACATTTTGGGCACTTTGATTTCGGCCGTGGATTATCAGACGGCCACAAGCGAACTAATCAAGGCAGCCCAAGATCGTCGTCCACTGGCCGCGGCGGCTCTGGCCGTGCATGCGTTGGGCGAGGCGCGAAATGACCCCAATTATCAACGCAAACTCAATTGTCTGGATCTCGCTACGCCGGACGGCCAGCCGGTCCGCTGGGCCTTGAACTGGCTGCATGAAACCGACCTCGCCGACCGGGTTTACGGCCCCTTTCTCATGCGCGAGGTATGTCAGGCCGCCGCCCGGGAGGGGCTGCCCGTTTTCCTTTTCGGTGCTACCCAGGCAACCTTGGACAAACTTTGTGTCCGCCTCCGCAATTGGGACTCCCGGTTAATCATCGCCGGCACTAAACCTTCGCGTTTCAGGCAGATCAGCGCCGACGAAGCGGAAGCCGATGCACGGGACATTATCGCCAGTGGAGCCCGATTGGTCTTTTGCGGCTTGGGGTGTCCGCGCCAAGAACATTGGGTGCACGCCATGAAACCATTGCTACCGATGCCTACCTTGGCGGTGGGAGCGGCCTTTGCGCTTTGGGCCGGTGAGCGCAAGATGGCGCCGGCGTTGATGCAACGTTTCGGCTTCGAATGGCTTTACCGATTTGCTCAAGAACCGGGCCGACTTTGGTCCCGGTATCTGTTTCATAATCCTCGCTATCTGCTGGATATCGTTGTTCAGAAATTCGGTTGGGCTAAATACCCGCCGCCTACCGGAAAAAGCCAACCGGAATACTGGGGCTGACTCAGTCGAACAAACTGCCCTGCTGCAACGCATCACGTTTGCCGCCGTCCAAGGTGCTGAGTGCCAGTAGCTGCATTAAACTGAACGCGGCAATCTGTGGCTCGCGTGCCAGGTAGAGGAGGAGCACCGCCCCGGCCAGAGCATCGTAAAGGGCCGCGTGATACTGGCAGCGATCGGGCGGACAGTAGCGTGCGGCCAGCTCATCCAGTTCACCTTGCAAACCGCAAACCGCGACCACCTCTGCTAGTTTGTAGGATTCCAGCTGTGGATAAATCTGCCGATAAAGTGAACCCGTATCAATCCATGGCCCCCAATCGTTGGCTGGACGACCCGGACGCGTAAAATCGGGTGCGGTGCGCGGATAGGGCCAGACTGACTTGAGCAGTGAATTTTCCGTGCCGGCAAAATGCGCCGCCAGTGGTCCGGTTTCACGCCAGGCCATGAACTGCGCAAAGTCGTCCGATAATGGCTGCGTATCAGCCAGCATGGTATCATCAAGTCCATGCACCTCGATATCCTCGACGCGTAGTTTGCCACTCGGCCGACACAACCGGGTCGCTGTCTCTACCACCGCCCCGTGCTGCAAGGTAACGAGCCCATATTCGACGATGCCGGTGGCAATACTACCCTCGAAATCGAGAAAATGAATGGGTTGTTCAATCCACGGGGTAGTCACGGTTCGACGCAATACAAGGCCCAGGAAAATCCGAGGCAAATCCGCAATCTACGCGCGCACCACCGTCAACTCGCCAAGAGTGACTGACCACCATCAATCACAATTTCGGTGCCGGTAATGTGGTCAGACAGGTCAGAGGCCAGAAACCAGACCAGACGCGCCACCTGAATGGGTTCGCCTATGGGTCCTCCAGTCAGCGGCACCTTGCCCTCCGGGAAAAGCACCGGCAGATGGAGATTACTCCGATTACGCGACTCCGTGGCTTGCATGATCTTGGTCGAGAAAGCCCCCGGACAGATCGTGTTCACCCGTATTTTATCTTTAGCCAGTTCAAGTGCGATCATCCGCCCAAAAGCCAACTGAGCCGCCTTACTCGCAGCATAGGCCGTGGCGCCGGAACTGCTGAACATGCGCGTGCCCATCAGCGACGAGACGACGATCACTGATCCGCCGCCGCTTTTTTTCAGCAACGGAGTGCAGGCCCGCACGGTCATAAAAGTGCCCTTGAGGTTGATGTCCAAGGTGCGATCCCATTCCTCGGGCGTGATCTCATCCAAAGGTGCCCAGACGCCGTTGATGCCGGCATTCGCCACCACAATATCAAGTCGACCCCAGGTATGTTCGATCTCGGCAACCGCCGCGGCCAATTGGTCCGCCGCCGTGACGTCCGCCGACAAAGCCAGCACCGTGCAGCCACTCGCGGACAGTTCATCAGCGAGTTGTTTAACCCCTGCAGCATCCCGATCGACCAGCCCCACCCTGGCGCCGCAACCCGCCAATAGACGGGCGATAGCCTCTCCGATACCGGAGCCCGCGCCAGTGACGAATGCAATTTTGTCCGCAAGGGAATCAACCGGAGGATTCATGGCGCGACGCTGTTGCCCGGATGGATAAAATCGCAAGCCGATAGCGTCGTTTCGCTTGGACAAACCGGCCCCTTCAGCGCCACGGTATCTCAACATGGATCTGAGCCCCTACCGCGCCTGCTTGATTGAACTGGCCCAAGCCAGTGGTGAATTCATCCGTCCTCTGTTCGGACAGACCGGGCTCGCAGTCGAGACCAAGGCGGACCATACCCCCGTCACCGCGGCGGATCGTGGTGCGGAGGAGTTGATCCGAACCATGTTGGCCAAGCAATATCCACAGCATGGCATCATCGGTGAAGAGCATGGTAGCGATCGACCTGACGCGGAATTTGTCTGGGTGCTCGATCCCATCGACGGGACGAAAAGTTTCATCACCGGCGTGCCACTCTGGGGCACCTTGATTGCCCTGTTGCATAATGGTCAGCCCGTGCTGGGCTGCATTCACCAGCCTATTCTGGGGCAGTTAATGATCGGCGACGGTCATAGCACGACCTTGAACGACCGACCGGTGCAAACACGCAAGACGACTCAGCTCGCCGCTTCCACTTTGCTTACCAGTGATCCCTTCAATTTTAGCAACCGGATGGGATCTGGCTCCAATGAATTCCTCGCCCAGGCAAAACTCGTCCGCACTTGGGGCGACTGCTACGGCTACCTGCTCGTTGCGTCGGGCCATGCGGACATCATGATCGACCCCATCATGAATCCGTGGGACATCGCTGCACTCGTGCCGGTAATTCGCGGCGCTGGCGGTGTCATTACTGATTGGAAAGGCGGACAGCCCTACCCGGCCGATGCCACTGTCGCTGCCGCCACCCCGGAGCTGCATGCCGCGGTGATTGCCGGCTTGCAGAGCTGAGTAATTATTTCTTTTTCCGCTTGGGTGACTTCCACTCTGCGGTAATGCGCGAACTGAATCCCCCGCGCGCCTTCCAGTTGGCGATGATCTTCAACGAACGCGGTTTCAAAGCCTTGCCGAGGTCGTCACAAATCTTGTTGGTCGCGGCCTCAAAATAAATTCCTTCGTTGCGATAAGCGTGGAAGTAAAGCTTGAGCGACTTCAGTTCGACGCAGGTCTTGTCCGCCACATAGCTCAATGAGATATCGGCAAAGTCAGGATGACCGGTCATCGGGCACACGGAGGTGAACTCATGATGCGTGTGCTCAATCAGAAAATCGCGATGCGATGCGGGATTGGGAAAAGTTTCGAGGATCTTTAGATCGGCCATAAAGGGAAGCGATAAGCAGGAAGCCTAAAGCTTAAAGCAAAATGCACCAAGGGTAGCTAAAGCTTATCGCTTAATGCTTTGGGCTTATGGTTGCGCGAGGCAGCTCGCGCTCATGTGGCGGTTTCGGTAAAGCGCTGTTCACGAATTACGGTGATCTTGATCGCACTCGGGTATTCCAACTCGGTCTCCACCCGTTGGCGCAGTTCGCGGGCGATTTCACGGGCCCGGTCATCGGTCACCATATGCGGGGCAACCACCACCCGAATTTCCCGGCCCGCCTGGATCGCAAAGGCCTGCTGCACACCCTCGATGGAAGTCGCGAGTTGTTCCAGTCGCTCCAACCGTTGCACGTAACCCGTAATAGATTCGGCGCGGGCCCCCGGGCGCACCGCGGAAATGGTATCCGCAAGAATGACTAATCCGGCGTAGACCGTCTCGGGCTTTACTTCCTCGTGATGAGCCTCGACCGCATTGACCACGATCGGGGTCTCCCCGTAACGCTTGATGAATTCCGCGCCAATGTGCGCGTGGCTGCCCTCGAGCTCTGCCGACGCCGCCTTGCCGATATCGTGCAACAGTCCGGCACGCTTGGCCAAATTGGGATCAAGCCCGACCTCGCTCGCAATCATGGAAGCGAGAAACGCCGTTTCGATCGAATGATCCAACACGTTTTGGTTGTAGGAAAACCGGTAGCGCAACTTGCCAAGCAGGCTGATAATCTCCGGATGGAGCCCGTTGATGTTGAGTCGGGCGACAGCATCTTCCCCGGCCTGGGTGGCCGTGGCGCCCACTTCATCCTGCGCCCGTTTCACAAACTCCTCAATCGTGGCCGGATGAATCCGGCCATCGACCACGAGGGCCTCGAGCGCATTGCGCGCCACTTCGCGGCGCACCGGATCAAAAGAGGAAATCAGCACCGTCTGCGGTGATTCATCGATCAGCACAGTCACGCCGGTGGCGGATTCAAAGGCTTTGATATTGCGGCCCTCCCGCCCGATAATGCGGCCCTTCATTTCTTCGCTCGGCAGCTGGATGATCGTGGCCGTCAGATCGTTGCTCGGACGGATGGCCAAACGCTGCATGGTGGCAATCAGCGTGCGCTGCGCCTCCATCTCCAATTCCCGTTCGGATTTCTCCAAGGTCTCGCGACGCAGGGCCCGCAGTTCATCCTGACACTCCAGCATGACTTCCTCGCGCAAGGCTTCCTTCACGGCCTCAGCATCCATTTGCGAAACGCCCTCCAGTCGCTTGCGGACACTTTTCGACATTGCCCGGATCGCATCACGCGCCTGGCGCACCGCGGCATTCTCACGGTTAACCCGTTCCTGCCGTTGCTCCAATTGATAATCCAACAACGCCAGTGATTCTTCGTGCGCCCGGATCTCGCGCAAGCGCACCTCGCTGTCGATTTCGTGTCGGGAAAAATCCTTGCTCAGGGTGGCGTGTTTTTGACGGATTTCTTCCGCTGCCTTCTGTTTGATCTCTTCCGCCGCGACCGCGGCTTCACGGCGCGCCACTTCAATCAATTCAGCGGCGTTTTCATGGGCCAATCGGCGGGTATTGCGTGTCACGGCCCAGACCACAAAAAAGCCGACGCCCATGCCGAGCAACAAGGCAACCGCCAGCTGCCAGTCAAAAGGGCTGCTGGCAGCAAAAAGCGAGGCGATGGTGGCTGCACTTGCTGACATCAAAGGGCGAGGAAGCTAGGTGGCAGGGAGCAAAGCTCAAGCTTTCTCCCGATCAGTTTGCCGGTAACGAGCGCTGAAACTCGGGCACTGTGCCCTTGAGCACTTCCTGCATCCGGGACAATGCGGCGGCTTCTCCATCCACTGCATCGGTTTGCACCAGAACATAGGCCCACCGATCCGCCCGGCCATGACGCAAACGGTCCCAAGCGCCCCAAAACATGCGCTCCCAGTGAGTCGCGACCACGCGCTCACTGTTCACAAACCAATACGCGATCAGCGCCGGCAACTGTCGATTGTTGCGAGGATCGTCCTGAACCAGATGCAGGAGCGTGGCCGGTAAAATCAAGGCACCCGTTTCGTCGAGTTGGAATTGATGCTTCGTCTGTCCATGGATGGTCCATCTTTGCCCGGTCACGCACAACTCAGGTCGGTGGATCGAGGTGCGATCACGTCCACTGAGCACAATCGACAAAAATACGCCGTGACCCGGTTGATGCAGCGCGACATAGGTGCGCCGGGAATAACCGGTGTCCGGTGGCAGGATCTCGCGTTCAATGGCCGAAACCGGCGCCGTGCGTCCAATCCAATCCACCCCAATGAACGCCGGCAAAGGCACCGGATCGATGCCATCTTCATTCAATAAAATTCCGCTGTCCGATCGTAACGGCAGGGTATCAAAATGTCTCGTCAGGTTGACCGCGGCCACGGCCAGAATCGCCGCGCCCAGGACCACGGCATAAATTTGCTTCCGGCCAAAATCATTTGCAGTGGTGGGCGCAGACCAAAATGGAGCGTTCGTAAGTCCGGGCTGCTGCAAGCTGCCCGGCACGAGTCGGCCCAACAGGTTGACCGTCGCGAGCACACCACCGAGCACGATGACGAAGACCACAAATCCCGCCCATTCATGCACCAGCATACCTGCATCCTGCCCCCACCATTGGGCAAAAAGAATGATCGCGGAAATCCGCACCACATTGCCGACGTAGGTGAAAGGGAAACTCAGCAAAAGCACGAGGGTCCGTGCCCACCACGACTTGAAATTCAGATAACCCACCAACAATGAAAGCGCCGTCAATGCCATCAACGAGCGCACCCCGGAACAGGCTGCCGCTACATCATATTGGTAATGTCCGTCCGGCGAGAAAAGCTGCGTGCCGTTACGCACCACATCGATACCGGCCAAGTGGGCGATCTGGTAACTCGCATCAATCACCCACATGCGCAGCCAAAAACCCGCCGTGTCCAATACATTGATCGGGATGGCAAAGATCATGAACCACAGCGGAAACACGGCAGCGCGACCCCAGCGACGCCCGCCAGCCAGCATCAAACCACCTCCCGTGAAAACCAACAGCCCGATGATCGATATGCGCGCCTGTTGCACGGCATAGCCAAGGACGTGCAGGGCCAGTCCGGCCGCCATGACAACCAGTGCGCGCCCGGGAACTGCCGGGTTCGGACCAATGGGGATGGCCCGGGCATTGCGCCAAAACAGCCAAAGACTAAGCCCCAAGATCATCCAACCGTGCTCCGTCTCCGAGGACGGATTAACCCATTGAAACCCCCACCAGTAAAACAACGAATCCGACGCGATATAACCGTGAGTGGGATTACCCCAGAATTGAAATACTCCGAAACCGACCAAGCCACAGATCAAAGCCGCCCAAAGGTTGGTGCGATCAGGGTGCAGGTTTCTTGTCATCCGCATAATTTAGAACTTAACTTCCGCGAATTGGCAAAACCAACTCCAGCACCCATCGAACGACTGCTCGTGACCGAATTATGGGGTTTGGGCGATCTCGCGCTCGCCATGCCATTCCTGCAAACAGCCGCTCGCCATACCCAAGTCACCCTACTCGCCAAAGCTTATGCGGCTCCCTTGCTCAAACGGTTCGCACCCGAAGTCGAACTGATCGAATTCGACGCACCCTGGACCGTGTTTAAAGGGAAATACCGACTGAATCGCTGGCCCTGGCAGGAAATGCGGCAAATCTTGCTCCAGCTCAAAGACCGCCGTTTTTCCGCCGCCGTCAGCGCGCGACCCGATCCCCGCGAGCATCTCTTTTTGCGCCTCACACGAGCGGATCAAGTGATCGGCTTCCCTCGGGCCGGATCCGGCCTGCTCCTGAGCCATGCCCTGCCACCGCCACTGAACCTGCATCGCACTGCCTATTGGGGAAAACACGCCCATCGATTCGGGTGGGAAGTTAAGCCCCTCCCACTGAGGCCCCCATCAGGTCGACACATCGTCATCCACATCGGAGCCGCCCAACCAACCCGGCGCTGGCCCACGGAAAGGTTTGCGACCATTGCAAATCAACTCACGGCGGCCGGTTGGCAGGTCACCCAGATCGACGAGACCCAAGGCAGCCTCGATGCTTTGATTGAGAAATTAGCCACGGCCGACCATTTCATCGGAAATGATTCCGGTCCGGGCCACATCGCGGCCCTCCTGGGCGTGCCCACCTTTACCATTGGTCCCCAACTGCCGGAAGTTTTCGCGACGCAGCACCCCAAGGGCACATGGATCAACGGTGCTCCCTGCAAATACAAACCCTGTCGTGATTATTGCCGCTACTCCACCCCGCATTGCCTGATGGAGATCAATACCGATGCAGTCTGGAAACGATTGACCACCTGGTTGGACAATTAAACGGCGGCATATTCCGCGCGCCCGACCCGCCGGCCACAAATTGCGCCGCGCCAAAATGCCCGAAAACTTTCAGTGAGGGCACGCAGCTGATAGTGTTGGGCTTTCCAATGGCGAAAATGGTTACCCGGCAGGTGGCGCAAGCTGCGGCGGCCGTGCGGCAGCCGGGTGGCAATGTAAGCGCCGTTTTGTAAGGCCCAGTAGGATTTGATGCGTTGCTTGGATTGATCCCCCGGCGGGGGAAGATGGGCGCAGACAGCCGCGGGGGCCAAGACACAGGGGAAATGAGAAGACAGGCGCAGGGTGTATTCGATGTCACTGCCCTGATACCACAGATCCACATCGGGCAGACCGACCGCCTCAATCGCCTTACGAGTCACAAGCATACTGGCCCAGGTTGCCCAGGTCCAAGGCAACGGCGTCGCTCCGCAACGTTGCCTAAATTCCTGCGGAGTCACTCCACTACGAATTACATTCCAAGCCGGTTGCGGCAAAGGGCCGGGATACCAAGCCACCTTCCCGCGGTGATCGATCAACAAGGAAGTTGCCACCTCCGCGCCGGCTGAATCCAACGCTTCCAGCATGGCGCGCAACACCCCGCTGCCGGCTTCCGCATCATCATCCATGATCCAACAATGAGTGGCGGCTGTAGTCCCCAACACGGTGCGCATCCCCAGAGCAAGGCCTCCCGCCGTGCCCAAATTTTCACTGGGCGTGACCACTCTGATCTCCGGTTGGGCATGCAACTTAACCGGCAAGGTTGCTTGGCCACCGCTGTTGTCCACCACCATCACCCCGGCCAAGGCCGGTCCCTGATCGCCCAAGGAATTCAGCGCCCTTTGCAACAACTCCAATCGGTAATAACTGGGGATCACCACCCACACGCAAGTTTTCATCGGGAAGCAAGGACGCTGCGATATACCTCAAAGGTCGCTTGCGCACAGGTCGCCCAATTAAAATTTTTGGCTTGAGCCAATCCGGCCTCAACCAACTCCCGGCGACGTTCATGGTTCGTCAGGAGTTCATTTATTGCAGCCGCGAATTCGCTGACGGTGAGTCCGGCATATGATACGGCATCACCTCCGACTTCCGGCAGACTGGCCACCGATCCGCAGATCACCGGACAGCCCGCCGCCATCGCTTCCAGCACCGGGAGTCCGAAGCCTTCATGCAAGCTGGGAAACAACAGCGCCCGGGCTCGGCGGTAGAGCGCCAACAAAACTGCATCGGATTGATGTCCCATGAAATGCCAGCCCGCCGGGGCACTTCCTTCCGTCGCCACGCCCACCCATCGCGCGCCGACGATAACCAACGGCGGCAAGGGGGTTCCCCGGCTTTGGGCCTCGAGCCATACTTGGCGCAGCAACGCTAGATTTTTTCCCGGTTCCAGTGAACCCACGAATAGAAAAAACTCGGCCGGCAAATTCGGGGGGATGTCCTCCTGTTCCGCCAGGGTCACCCCATGATGGACGACCGTGATTTTTTGGGCCGGCAGGTCCAACCATGCCATGGCTTCATCGGCCGTGAATTGACTGACCGCGATGACGTGATCGGCATATTTGAGCCGCTGCAGCCGCGTCAAACCGCTATGACGCTGCCATGGCCGGAATCGTTGCGGCTGACGCAAAACCGCCAAGTCATGTAGAGTCACGACTTCGCGGCAGGGCGGATGGGGGACCAAGGATAGTCCCGTCGAATGCAGCAAATCCGCTCCCATGGACCGCAACTGACGCGGCGCATTTAACCGGGCCCAAACCAGTTCGCGCCAAGCGGTTTTCAGCATGCGTTGCGGCTGCACGTAGGCAAAATTCTCCACCGGCCATGCCAATGGACCGATTTTAAAATCGGTCGGGGCGATGGTTCCAAGACCGGCTTGCAGCCCCCGCACATAGCGCGCCACCCCTGCGCGGGTTGTATAGAGGGCATTGGTATCGAGGGCGACGTGCACTGCAAATGAATCACCCCACACTTACCGGCGGGCGGCAAGCCGGACTTGCACTGACAATTGTGCTGCATGCACCTCATTTCCCTGCCTCGATATCCCACCGTGATCCCCGTGCACCTCCGCATCTAGCATCCGGATGAAATTATCCCGCCAGGAATTCAACCTCCATATGCTGCCCATTCTGCTAGCGCAGGGGTTTGGCGTTTTGTGCGGTATTGTCGGCGTCAAGGTCACGTCCCAGTTGGTCTCCCCTGAAGATTTCGGCCGCTACGGGATATTCCTTACTTTCACCACCACCGGAGCCGTGGTGGTTCACGCCGGGTTGATCAAATATGTCTCGCGCCACTGGGCGGGGGCAGAAAATCGCGCGGCCTTGTTCGCAGGGATCTACCAATCATGGAAACGCAAGTTGCCCTGGCTGTTGTTGCCGGCCATCGGTGGCGGCATGGTCTTGGGCAGTCCGGGAGCAATGGCCGGCATTATGATCGCCGCGGCGTTGCTCACCTTATTTGCGGTGGTGCAGGCCGCCCTGCAAGCAGCCCGGAAAAATTGGCAGGACTGTGGCCTCTCCGCCATTGGCGCACTAACGCGGACCTTTGGGCCACCGTTGTTGTATTTTGCTTCGGGGGGACAGTGGTTTGGTTTGTGGCTCGGTTTTGCCGGGCACGCATTGGTCACCACTGCCAGCGGGCTTTGGGCCTTGCACGGGTATTGGGGCGTGGGAAAAGGCAAAGCACTCCCATTGGCTACCGATCCGGCCTACACCGGCGGACTGTTTGTCACCCTCGCCATTACCGCGTGGATATTAAACAGCATGACCCGCTGGCTGGTCGCGGCCTGTTTTGGCGCCGAGACGGCCGGACATTTCACCCTGGCGAGCAATGTGGCGTTGATCGTGCCCACCGTGCTAGGCGGTATTTTCATCCAATACCTGCAGCCGGTGTTGTTCCTGCGCGCAGACCAACCTGAAGCGACTCACGCAGGATTGCTTCGGTTCGTTGATCGCATGGCTTTGAGCTATACCCTGGTCAGCCTGTTGGGGCTGGTCGTGCTGAACTGGATCACCCCTTTTCTGGTTGGGCCCATCATTGATCCCGCCTATCTGCCGGCGTTGGTCTGGATTTTTCCCGCCGGCTGCTTCGGTCTGAATTTGATCACCGGGCAATTTTATCACACGGTTTTACTGGCGGCCCGACGTGAATCCGCCTGCGGTCCGGTTGATCTGGTCACCGCCGCGGTGCTGGTGATCGGTTGCGGCATTTCGGCTGGTCTGGGCGAAACGGCATTCCGCTGGTGGTTGTTTGGCAGCACGCTCATCCCGTGGCTGGTGAAACGCCCTCTGGCCCATCGGGCACTGTTCAAAACGGCGTGAGGCCATGCGCCCGCACGGGGCCGGTCAGGAGAATTCGTAGTAGCCAAAATACCCGGCCCGGATCACGCGCCAGCGCCCCGCCCAGAATTCGCAAGCCATGCAGTGCGGTCCCGGGCGTGCGCTTCACTCCCAGCAGCTTGCGTGCGTGATAGACCGCCAGCGTGTTGAAACCCTCGTTTAGGAAACGGCGGGCGAACGCCGCAAACATCACGGCCTGCGGCGGGGGCGAACGCCGCCAATGCGCGAATTCAGTTTCAATCTCCTCCAGCTCCTCCTCCTCCCCGTTGCGGCGTCGTGCCGTGATCAACCGGACGATGCATTCATTAAACACCTGTTCATCGCGAGAAGTAACCGTGACCTGCAGGGGATGCCGTCGATAATGCAACAGGATCTCGGGCACGCCGGCCAAATTCCATTGCTCCGCCACTCGCGACAAAAAATCATAATCCACCGCGGTCTTGAATCCGGCCCGTTGCAAAAAAGTCTGCGCCACTTCGCGCCGGACCATGAAAGTAGAGGTGATGGTGCTCGAATAATAGGCGGAAAAAACTTTCTGCTCGGCCCCATCGATCAACACAAACAGCCGGCCGGTCATGTGGCCTTGCTCATCGATGGTCGCGACCCCGCAATTCACCAAACCCAGCCGTGCGTCACGCAGCAATAGGGTGGCTTGTTTCTCCAGCCGGGTGGGTAACGCAATATCATCCGAATCCAGAAATGCGACATAGTCTCCCGTCACTGCCTCCACTCCGGCATTGAGCCCAGCCGCGATACCCAGATTTTCCGGCAAACTCACCCAGCGGAAACGCGGATCGTGACCGATCTCACCGAATTCATCCGGCACCAGCCCGCTGCCGTTGTTCACAAAAACCAATTCAAAATCCTGCAGGCTCTGGCCAAAAATACTGCGCACCGCGGGACGAACAAATGGGGTGTCAATATGACAGACCATGACGATTGAAACCAAAGCCATGTTGCCCAAATTTGGCGCTGGCCATCTGCGTGGCAAGCTCAGCCCGTTGTGTTTATGGCTGGTTTTACTTCCGGCCTTTGTCATGGGTTGAACTGTTTTCGCATGAGTCTTTCCCCCATCTGGCGTAACCGGCTGACCACGATCGCCGCCATTGTCTTGGCGCTCTGGTTCGGCGCCGGACTGGCCCAGCAGGAGTATTTCTGGCCGCTGCTGATCGCGGGGTTGTTGAGCATGTTCGCACTGACCCGGATCCTGCATCTGCCCATCGATGTGATTTTGCTCGGCGCGGTTCTCTGTGGCTACGTCGCGGGTAATCGCGGCTTTGCCCAGATATCACTTGTAAGCTTCTTCCCGCTCCTGCCCGCGGAGTTTGTGCTGTTGGTAGCCGGCATCCTTGTCGTGGTGCAATGTGCATTTCGTCGCAAGCTGCCAGTGCGCACCGATGCCTTGAACTTTACCATTCTGGCTTGGTTGGGCATCTGTGGGGGGCGCATGTTTTTTGATCTGCGAGCGCACGGATTTTACGCGATCCGGGATTTCGCCACGGTGTATTATGCGGCTTTTTTCTTCATCGCCCAGCAACTGGCGGCAGATCAACGGCACCGGCGTTGGTTGTATGGCTGCATTACCGTCGGGTGTGTTGGCATGATGGTGCTGTATCCGATCATCGATTACTTACCGGGCTTTTTTTATGAGATTCTCACCATTCGGGGTATCCCGATCATTCTGTATAAGGGTGACCTCGTCGGCACCATGCTGGTGGCTGGTTCGCTGCTAATTTATTATCGCAACGAAAAGCGCCACCTGTCGGTCGCCATCTGGGCCAGTTTGCTGATGATGGGAATCGCGCTGACCTCGAACAATCGGGCGTCCTTGGTCGGACTCGTCTCTGTTCTGGTCCTCCTGGTAATCGGTCGGCGCTGGCGTTTTGTCGGGATTCAGGCCGCCGCGGGGACAGTCGCGGTGGTGGGGATCCTCTTTTTCGCGTTCATCACGAACACTTCATGGAAACAAACTCCCTTGTATGGCACCTACGAACGCGCCTTATCCTTGGTGGATCCAACCGGCGAACGTCGCTATACGGGTGACGAAACCGCATCCAAGGGTGACAACAACCGATTCCGCATCGTGTGGTGGCATGCCGTGATTATGGAAACCGTGGATGGAAATCCGTGGTTCGGCCTCGGTTTCGGCACCGATCTGGCCAGCCGGTTCGTGAGCGAATATTATCCCGAGCAAGGCGAAGACTTCGATGTGCGCAGTCCACACAACGTCATGCTGACCCTTTTTGGTCGTGCTGGGGCCGCCGGAACGATTCCCCTGCTGATTATAACCGGTCTGATTGCCTTGAATATAATCCGGAGTGCCCGCCGCCGTGACCCGGCTTTGGGCGCATGGTGCGCTGCATGGATAATCCTGATCAGTGCCTGTTTCGGGGTCGTGCTGGAGGGACCGATGGGCGCGGTGGTCTTCTGGAGCCTCCTCGGGATCGCGGCGGCCGAATCCCGGCAAACGCCCCGATCTGACGAAATTGACCTGACTGAGCCCGAGTCATTGCCAAACCCGGACGCATCTGCTTGAGCTGCGTCTGCGCGTGAAGCTTTCCTCCCCACTCGATACTCTCAGTTTTTTCAAAACGAACACCCGTGGGCGTTGGGATATGGTTAATCCATTGGCCATATTGGGGTTAGGTATATTCGGGGTGTTTTTCATCTACAGTGCCCAATTATCGGTCGGTGGCACCAACTGGATCATCCAATTGATCTGGTTGACCGGCGGAGCGGCTATTTATGTCACAGTTTCCCTGATCGACTACCGGTTTTGGTTGAGCGTGGCGCACTGGTTCTACGGCCTGGCCATGCTCCCACTGCTCATTGTGCTGATTCCGGGTATCGGCAGCGAACGTTATGGGGCTCAGCGCTGGCTCGATTTCGGCTTCTTTGCTTTCCAACCCTCTGAAACAGCGAAAGTTGCCGTTTTACTCATCACGGCGAGCCTCCTCCTGCGCTCCCAGATTGGCACGGTGCGTCAATCCTTGGGGGTCTTGGGCAAATTGGCACTTGCGGTGGGTTTCCCCTTGGTTCTTATCCTGCTACAGCCCGACCTGAAGTCGGCCATAGTGCTGCCCCCGATGGTCTTTTCCATGCTCTTCGTATCCAAGCTCTCATCCCGCTTTTTCGCGGGTGCGCTCGCCGCCTTCTTGCTGGTTGTCAGCATCGTGGCGTGGGATACATGGCGTTACGCGAATTTCATGGAGTCCCACAATTACTCCTATTTGCGCGACCGCGGCAAATTCGAGCCGCACTCCATCGTGCCGTTGCACGACTATCAGCGTAATCGCATCATTTCGTTCGTCGCCCCCGATAAAATCGACCCCATGGGGATCGGTTGGAACCAACGCCAGTCCCTCATCTCCGTCGGAAGCGGCGGGGTCTTGGGCAAGGGTTGGACCGAGGGCACGCAGGCCCAGCTCGGCTACCTGCCCCGCTCCGTCGCACACAACGATTTCATTTTCTCGGTTATCGCCGAGGAGAAAGGTTTATTGGGAAGCCTCACGGTTCTCAGCCTGTTTGGACTGGTTATGTTTAATGGCATTCGCATCGCCGGGCTCGCCCGCGATCGCCTCGGCACAGTTATTGCCGTGGGTGTCACCGTGTTATTCATGGTGCACGTGTTTGTGAACATCGCCATGACTATCGGGCTCGTGCCCATCACGGGCATACCACTTCCCTTCATTAGCTACGGTGGCTCCTTTGTGCTCAGTTGCTGCTTGCTGCAAGGACTGGTCCAGAGCGTCTATCGGTTCCGTAAGGACTTCACCTAAACATGAAGCTTTGCCCCGATATTGAACGCTCTGCCGGGATTTCCTGCGCCGCAACCGCCGCACTCCGGTGCCCCGTTAACCATACCCAAGATACGCACCATGAGCGACAATTCACCATCCAACGCCGGGATCCCGCAGGATCCCGCCCACAACTATGACGAGGAACTGGCCAATCCCCCACCCGTCACCGCCGCTGCCAGCGTCAACAGTGATGAACTGAAAGCCGGCGCCACCGAGCGCTCCAAGCAACGGCCGTTGCTGCAAAAAATCCTCTCCGTTTTCCAAAAGGAAAAGGGCAGTTATCGCGAACTGATCATCAATGCGGAACCGCTCGAAAAGCGCGTTGCGCTGCTCGTTGACGGCAAGCTCGAAAAATTCGAGATCGAGCGCGATTCCGACAGCCGCATGGTCGGCGGCATCTACAAGGGCCGCATCAAGAATCTCGACCCCGGCCTCAAGGCCGCCTTCGTCGACATCGGCTACACCAAGAACGCGTTTCTGCATTACTGGGACATGCTCCCCGCGGCCGCCGACTCTTCCGTCGAGGTCGTGCGCGTCAACAAGCGCAAGAACGACACCTCCCGTCGCGCCGATCCCACCATCAAGGACATCCCCAAGATGTATCCTCCCGGTTCGGAGATCGTCATCCAGGTGACCAAGGGTCCCATCGGCACCAAGGGCCCGCGCACCACCACCAATCTCTCCTTCCCCGGTCGTTACCTCATCCTGATGCCCTTCAGTGATGGCTGCGGTATTTCCCGCAAGATCGAGGACCCCACCGAGCGCAAGCGCCTCAAGCAGATGCTCAACGAACTCACCATTCCCGAGGGCATGGGCGTGATCGTGCGCACCGCCGGTGAGGGCAAGAAGACCCGTTACTTCATCCGCGACCTGCACATCCTGCTGAAGAAGTGGGAGGAGATCACCCAGAAGATGCAGACCGAGCGTTCGCCGGCCTGCCTTTATCAGGAACCCGATCTTGTTGAACGCACCGTGCGCGACTTCCTCACCGAAGAGGTCGACCGCGTGCTCATCGATGACAAGGCCGGCCACGAGCGCACCCAGAATCTCGTCAGCCTGATCTCCAAGCGTTCCGCGGCCAAGATCGCCTATTACGACGACACCATCCCGATCTTCGAACGCTTCAACATTGAGCGCCAGATCGAGCAGACTTTCCAACGTCGCGTCTCCCTGCCCTCCGGCGGCGAGATCATCATCGATGAAACCGAGGCGCTCATCTCCGTCGACGTCAACACCGGCTCGCACAAGAACCGTGGCGGCGACGAGAAGAACACCATCTACGCCGTCAACTTGGAGGCCGCGGTCGAGGTCTCCCGCCAGATCCGCCTCCGCAATCTTGGTGGTCTCGTCATCATCGACTTCATCGACATGAAGGAGCGACGTCACCGCAACGCCATCTACGACAAGATGGTCGAGGAGATGTCGCAGGACAAAGCCAAGAACCACATCCTGCCCATTTCGACGCTCGGCATCATGCAGATGACCCGCCAGCGCCAGCAGGAGTCGCTCTCATCCAACCTCTACACCGACTGCCCGTATTGCCGCGGCCGCGGCATTGTGAAGAGCGCCACGACGATGTCGGTCGAGTTGCAACGCAAGCTCTCCTCGGTCATTCGCCGCCTCACGGCCAAGCATGGCAAGGGTGATTACTCCCTCCGCGTGCTTGTGCACCCCAGCATCCTCGAACGCCTTCGCAGCGAAGACGCCGACCTGCTGGTGCGCATGGAATCACTCTACGGGGTCAAGTTGGCCTTCCGCGCCGACCTCAATTACCACGTCGAGAATTACAAGATCATCAACGCCACCACCGGCGAAGAATATCGGTAAAATGGTCCGAGGAGTTAATTCTGTTTTTTTGAGTTAATTCTGTTTTTCCACGTAGTTAATTCTGTTTTTCGAGACCCGGTCCCACCAGACCGGGTCTCTTTATTTTAGTGTGCCGGAGCTTGCCGTATTGGAGAGCCCAATCAAAGCTTCGAGTGTGACCTCATAGCTAGACTAGCGGCACGCTGATGCGCTACCAATTCTCTCCAAGATGAAGTAACTGCCCAGAGTTGCGCAGTCCCTCGAAATACGAGCAGACCCGCTCGGCTAGGTAAGGCACAGCACACAGTAGCCCCATCTCGATGTTCCTCTGCTGAGCGGCCTCCGTAAAGTTGGCTGACGTGATGAATATCTTCCGGCGGTCGACGGCCACGATCTTGGCGTGGAGACTGGCGCGAACCTTACTGTCGGTTTCAAGCGCCCGCGGGTCATAGTAGACTTCTGGGAACGGTGTCCACGGCCAGTGGCGTTCACGGAAATCCTGCGCATAGCGCTTGACGATGGCTTAGTGCCGGGATTCATACTGGACGTGCCATCGTCACCATCCTGCTTGGCGATATCAGCAAGGATCTCACACCCAGCCGCATCGCTGTCCTCGTTGTCTATTACGCCATTCTCTTCAGCGTTTCCTTTTACGCCCTGAGCCACCTGCGGCATCTCACTACCAAGAAAACCCGGACCTCTACCCCTTGATGTCAGTGGGCCGACCCCGGCAACGAACCTTCCTGAACCGGGATTGATCATTCCAGTCTCTGCGCCGATACCTCCGCAAAAAGCGGTCAAACCACGATTCACGAAGTGGGCTCGCGTGCACGGTGCCGTGCGGCAGGATCATGCCATGTCCCGGGACCACACCCCATCATTTAAGCGTTATGTTGCCCTCGGTGACAGCTCGACCGAGGGCATCGACGATCCGGATGGCAACGGTGGATACCGGGGTTGGTCGCAACGGCTCGCGGAACGCATCGACACGTCACAAGGTGGCGGATTGCACTATGCCAATCTCGCCGTCCGAGGACTGACCACGCGACAAGTGCGGGATCAACAGCTTGAGGCGGCCCTCGCGATGCAGCCCGATATCGCCACGTTGTTTTGCGGGACCAACGACGTGACTGCGCTGCGCACTCGTCAGCAGGTAATCACCACGCCGTAAGGTCTGAGGCCTCACCGCACTGATCGTTGCAAGTGGATATGCGTCCACAACCGGTGTTCACTCGTAACAGAGTAAATGCGTTTACTGCCTTACCTGCTACCGCTCCTGCTGATTGGCTGCGCCACGACGTCAGATAAGCCGCCACTCCGCACGGTGGATCATGTCGATCTCGAGCGTTACCTCGGTCGCTGGTATGTCATCGCAAACATCCCTTACTTCCTCGAAAACGGAAAGGTCGCCAGCTACGACACCTACACGCGCCGGCCGGATGGTAAATTGGGCAACGACTTTACCTTCCGCAAAGGGAGCTTCGAAGCCCCGGAGAAGACTTGGCACGGCACGGCCGAAGTCGTGAATCGCGAGACCAACGCCGAGTGGAAAGTGCAGTTCATCTGGCCGATCACCTCAACCTATCTGGTGCTGGAGTTAGACCCGGATTATCGTTGGGCGGTGGTCGCCACCCCGGGACGCAAACTTCTATGGGTTCTCGCCCGCGAACGTCAGCTCCCCGACGAAACCTATCAAAGCATCCTGGAGCGCATCCGGGGCCAAGGCTACGATCCAGCAAGAATCGCGAAAGTGCCCCAACCGACCGGCTGAGTGATCAACTGATCAACAGTAAGCGCGGCGGATGTCCCTGCCGGGTCGCCGGGGCGCGATGAATACAGGGCGGCACGAGACAACCCGGCCACGCCGTGGCAATCCGCCACAGGTTCCCGACCCCAAAGGCAAAGAGTTGAGCATTTGACTGGGGCACATAATGCAGATCGTAGCAGTGCTCGGCTAAATAGATCCGGAAGTCGGCGTCATCCTGACCTCCGTAGGCTTTGAGCAAGGCCGCTCGCGTCGCGGGCACATCCACCCGCCTGATCGCTGCTTCGTTACTCAGACCTTCAGACGAAGCACCATGATAGGTGCAAAGCCAGGTGTCCGTCTCGGTCGTGGCGCTATCAACGTGAAACGAATACACATCCGTCGGCACCGGTTCATCGGATACATCACGCGGGTAGGCTGGAATACAATCGAGGATCGGGGAGAGCCCATGTGCCTGCAGGAGCCGTTGATCCTCCAACAGGATATCCCGCGCCACCCGACCTGCTGCACTGAGATCGAGCGCACGTAGCGATTCATCATCAATGGTGGTGATTTCATCGAGTGCTCCCACCGCCCGCACCACCGCGGCAAAATCCCCCGGCAACTCCCGTCGCCAACAGAGCGCATTGACGCCGTCGCGAAACGGCGTGCCGATCAGCTCTTCAAAACTCCCCACCATCTTGATTCGCGGATAACCGACCAAGGAATCATCTGACGTATCAGCACGCATGAATTTGGAAGCTTTCAGCTTTTCGCTTAAAGCTTACGCCACCCCACGATAGCTCAGCCCGAGTCGCAGGATGCGATCGAGCAAGGCAGCGTAACCCATGCCGGCGCTTTCCATCGCCTCGGCAAAGTCCTCGCCCAAAGAAAGGCAGGGATTCGGGTTCGCCTCCAACAGATAGAACCGACCTTCCGTCGACATGCGAAAATCCAACCGCGCATAGCCGCTGAGGTGCAGTGCTCGATAGATGCGCTTGGATAGCTGATCGAGATTTCTCCGCTGATCCGGATCGAGTTCAGCCGGGCGCGTGGTCATGCCCATTTTCGTCTGGTGCGCGTAATCCCACTTCAAACGACTGGTCGCGATATTGGGTGCGCCCTCGGGCAAATGTTCCAGCACCAGCTCCCATGGATTGGAAGTCTGCAGTCGCTCGTTGCCGACCACGCTCACATAGATTTCGCGTCCGGGGATGTATTGTTCCGCAATGGCGGGGTTGTTCGTCTGGCGGTGAATCAGTTCCACCCGCTCCATCATCGCCACATCATCACTCACCACCGAGGCGCGGGAGATCCCGACCGAACCTTCATCAATCAGGGATTTTACCAACAAGGGAAACGCGAGTTTGGGCGGACGCTTCACCTTCCGGCCGGGCGGGAATACCGCGAAGGCCGGAACCGGGATACGGTGGTAGGCGAGGATCTTTTTCGAAAGTGCCTTGTCGTGCGCGAGGGTCAGCCCACGCGGATTGCACCCGGTGTAGCGCGCTCGCTTCAATTCCAGAAATGACACGACATGCTGGTCAAATAGCACCTGTCCATCGAACTCCTCCAGCATGTTGAATACGATGTCGGGCTTCACGCGGTCCAACGCGTCGGTCACAATACCCAGGTCACTGTAGATACCGACCGGATGCACGTGGTGCCCCATGTTTTGCAGGGTCGCCTGCACATCGTATTCCATCTTCCAAGGTTGGATATCCTTCTCCTTCAACCCCTCGATCGACTCTGGTGGCACCAGATCGGAGTGCATGAGGGTGATGATGTTAAGTTTGCGTTGCAGAAGTTTCATACGGCGATCCTTGGGTATCCGGCGTGGGCGACGTGCATTGTATGCATCATCAGCATGAGCAGCATGTTCTCCCGCGTGCGGCGGGGCGAGTCGCGCAAACGCAGCTTTAGGTCGCGGGAGCGTTCGATCATGGTCTTGAGTAAATGGTCCACCGTGTAAACGGGCACGCCTGAATTTTCACCGACCGTGCGACTCAACTCCGCCCGCCAGGTGCGTAAAAATGCCGCCGCCGACATGCGTTGCTGGTTGGGTGGGTTTTCCTTAAAGATGCGGCGCAGGTCGCGATCGTAGTAAGCGGGCCACTCGATCGAATAGGCCTCGCGCTTCTGGGCATAGTGGTCCCGTAGCTTGATCTTCAGTTCACTCAACGGTTCGACATGTCGGCGCGAACGCACCGGCGGCACTTGGTCAGCGATCTCCTTCATCAACTCATCCACGTATTCGAGTTTCTCGAGGGCGGGCCAGTCGGCGTAGCGCTTGCGCCACGGGTAACCCGGGGTCATCCACACCGCAAAGGTCTCGGCGAAATCCTCCGCCGGATGGGCCTGGGCATACCAACCGGTCAGATGTTGCACGAAACGGCGGCTGTTGGGCCGGGGACGATAGGAATCGGGATACGGGTCGGTGTAGGATCCGAACAGTTCACGCCAACGCTTGCGGCGGTGCAGGCGATAGGCGTTGTCGATCGCATGTCCGGCCTCATGCCGCAGAATCTTCATGCACTCAGGCGTGGCGTAGCCCTCGACATCCAACATCACTTCGGCCTCCAGTCGGGTTAGCCGCGGATGCACCAAGGCGAAAGGGATCGCTACTCCGGGCACCCCGTCCGGCGTAAACCATTCGGCACCCACCCAGTAGTGTGGACGAAACCGCAGGCCTTTGGCCGCCAGTTCCTCATCAAGGCGCTCCGTGCGCTCCTCCATGATCGAACCCTCGATGTGCAGATCGAGGTCGCAGAGTCGCAGATCGAGCAATCGCTCTTGGGACATCGTTTGCCAGCGTCGTGCCATGTAGTGATAACACGTTGCGAAGCCGGGTCGGTGACGTCGAGTCGGGAATATTCACGCGATTGCGTCTCGATTCACTTCGATGGTTCGGGCAGACTCACGTCATAGTCTGACATGAACTTACTCCCCCGCTTCCTCCTCTGCCTGTGCATCGGTGCGCTTCCACTCACCGCTGCCGCCAATCCGGCCTACAACGGCCAATGGAAACTTGATACCACACAAAGCACTTCGCTCGACCCGTGGAGCGACCTCACCATGGATATATCCGTGACAGATGACCGACTAGCGGTCGTCCGTCATTATTCCGCGGGCACACGCGTAGCCCAAGAAACACTGGATCTGGCCAATCAGCCCAAGGCCCAAACCGCGACCGTCGAGGGGTGGTGGGACAATCGGCACATTGATGCCTGGCTCGCGCACGACAACCGCATCGAGGTCACTCCCGAATGGCTCAATGCAGGACACTCCTTGCGGCTCAGCATCAATATGGTGCTGGAAACTCAACAGGGCGAAATCCCCGTCAAGGTGACACGCACGCTGCAAGTGTCCGACGACGGTCAAACTCTCCGCGAAGTGCAGCACCGCTCCAGTCGCAAGCGGCCGGTCGTCCACGTTTATCAGAAAATCTGAACTCAGTAGTCTGCATGAAATTCCGCCTTTCCCTCCTTACGTTCGCTTTCATCCTCGTCACGACCCCATTGCTACGGGCAGATGTGCCGGCCCAAGCCTATGTCATGCAGATGTCGGACGACTGGACGATCCAAGGCAATCTTCCGGAGCATGCCCTCATCATCAGTCTGCAGGGCCTCGCCAACCGGGATCAGCCGAGGCTTTACCTTGAATACGGTGCCAAATGGCCATGGCAGATCACCAAGCCGGTCCGGGCCTTCTATGAACAGAAACATGGCATCACCTTTACCAATTTGGCGACACCCGACGCGGCCTTGGCGGCACTCGGCAATCACGCCAAGGGCTACGTCGTCTGGGATAAGGATGTGCGCACATCACTCATCGTCGCCTTCACGGTGGCAGGTTTGGAAGATGCCGTGGTCGTTTCGGCAGACCTGATCCCACTCGCAGAAAAGCACGGCCTCACCCAAATCACCGACTTGCGTGGGGACTTCACCGGCATGGATGACGCCCAAATCTACGCCATCGCCATGGACCGTTACTGGAATCGATGCAGCCGCGACGTCGTGCTCTGGCTCGGCGGTCATCATGGCACCATTCTCGAACCCGGCATGGCGGACTGGGGCGTGCGTCAGCGCGCCTTCTTCACCGATCTTTCGAACAACCCACGCCACCCCGCAGAACTCGCTCTCGCGAACAAGATTTACACCGAGCTCGACCCCAATGCGTTCGTGATGGGCTGGCATTCCTACGCCAAGGACACCGAGGGGCAGCAGGTCGCACTGACCTCCAGTCACGGTCTGCGCATGGAGGGACTCAACACCCTGCCAAATCTAAGCTTCAATGCGCAGATCCCGTTCAGCAAGGGCTTCACCTTTAAAAACCACCACAGTGTCGATCCGGCCAATCCACCCAAGCCGGAAGCGAAAGTCTACATCGCCCTCGCCCAGACCGACAGCATCGGGATCGGCGCATGGACCAAGCCGGGTCGCGGCAAACTGCCCTACACCTGGGGCCTCCCCATGAGTTGGGTGGATTTCGCCCCGGGTGTGCTGGAGTATTTTTATCAGGGTGCCACGCCGAACGACCACTTCAACTCCTTCGCGTTTCCGAGCTATCTCTACCCAAAGGCAGTGCCGGCGAAACACTACCCGGCCCTCCAAGCCGTGGTCCGCCGGCTTAACCGGGATCTCGATCTGCGCGTGATGGACATCATGGATTATTCGGAGGGCAACCGTCACGTCGGCAGCACCGATCTCACCAAGGAAGTCGTTGATCTGATCTTCCAGGGTTACCCGGAAATCCTCGGCTTCACCAATAGCTACGGCGCCGCCCGCACCTACGCCCATCGCGATGGGCGCGCCTTGCTGTCTTACGAATATTATCTGAGCGCGAATCATCCGGATGAAGAAATCGTCGCCGATCTGGAAGAGCTCATCGCGCTAAATCCCAAACGTCCCTACTACCTGCTCATCCACGTGCGCGAGTCATCCAGCATAGAACGCGTGGCGGCAATCCTGGGCAGCTTGAAAGAGGAAAACGAAATCGTGCCGATCGATGTCTTCCTCTCCATCGCCGGCCAAGCCCCGACATTCCGCACGCGCTACCAGCAGCCCGGTGACCCCGTTGTGCACAATCCGTATTGAGCACCGTCGCAGTCGCGCAACCAAACTGCTTCGCCTGACATTACCGTGGTGAGCGCGACACCTTTTCCGGCTGCCCGGCTTATTCCGGCCGCGTATAGGTCTCGAACGTCGGATCGGTAGCGGCCATCTTCAAAAACACATCCAACGGCACGACCTCGAATGCCGACCCGAGCTCGTCGAGCACGGCTTTCACCCGCGTGATATCGCTCCACTGGCGCACATGCATCAACAGGAAGTATGGCCGCTTGTCATTGATCGCGGCGAGTTCGCGCAGATCGGCAACCACCTCGCGTTCCGAACGCCCTTCCGACATGTAGTAATCGTAAGACACCAGCACGCGGCCATCCTGATGCACAAAAGTATAGGCGGGGGCATAACCATTAAGGAAACCGATCACCTCGGGCATCTCCTTGAAATACGTGTTGATCAACGATTGCGGCAGATCGGGATTTCCCTCGATCGAGGCGCCCTCGGAGTAATCCATGAACTCGAAAATATGCAGATCGAGCTTCGACATGAACTCGCGTGACTTTGCAATTACCTGCGGCAGGCCGGCCGGCGGAATCGCCTTGGCATACATGTAACCCGGACCCGAAAGCCCCGCGATGAACAAGTCGTTCGGCGTGGCCTGATCATAGAACATCTCTAGCACCGAGGGCGACATCCACAGCCAGTTCATCGAGACCTGCCACGCGTAGGGAATCGTGCCCCGCCCCGGCCGGGTCCACGCACCGATGCCAAGCGAGTCCGTCTGCACCGCCGCGATGTAAACCTTCTTTTCCGGAGTGTGGGTTTCGCCCTCCTTCACGTTGGGGTGATTGCGGAAGGTGAAGCCAGGGGTCAGTGGAACCTGTGAGTTGAAACTCGTGTTGGGCAACGTGTGCAGGCCGGACACCCGCACCAAATGTGAGGAGGCCAACTTCACATGATCACGTTCCTTGTCCTTCGCATAGGAGTGCCAGCCGAAGCACATCGCCATCGGGTTCATCTCGCCGAGCAGCTTGTCCGCCAGTTTATATTCCTCCGCCCACTTCGGGTTGTTCGCGTCAGTCGAAAGGTCGGTGAAGAAACAACGTTGCATCATGCCGAAGTCGGCGACGCCCGGCCGCATCCGGCTGCCCGCATCCCCACCCATCCACACGATGGCGTCTTTGCTGCAGCGTTCCCAATACTGGTCGTGGGCCCAGCGGTAAATTTCCACGTCACTCATCCCGGTAAACTTGCCGCGAAAATCCGCGACCTGCTTGAGCCCGAATTCTTCCATCAACGGGATCAGGTCAGCCGGCACTACAATCGCCTTTTCCAATCCGGCCACCGTGAACGCCACAATCAACGACGTGCGCACCTCCTTGTCCCAGACGATGTAGCGGTGCACCTGATCTTTGAAGGTGGTCAGCGCCTGCCGGAACGTCTTCAGCTCCTTGAACGAAAACGCCTTCTTGGCCTGGTAGTAATCCTTGATCTGCCCGGTGAAACGGAAGTCCCACTCCGGTCCATAAACGAAATATAACTGCGGGCCCTGCTGGTTCACCACGCCTTGCAACGTGATCAGCGCGGCCTGCTCCGGCAGGTCTTGGTCGATACCCCAGTTGTCGCTCATGGTCATGTAAAACGCATCGCGATATCCCTCGCGTTTGAGTCGATATACCTGCGGTTCATCGGCAGGCCGCGTCGGCCGCTGCACCCGCCAAGTCAAGATGGTGCCGTCGGCATTGAGTGACAGTGTGGTGCGATAGCTCAGGGTGCGATGCCCCTGCGACGAAACGATCGGCAGCGTCTCCTGTAGTTCGAGCTCAGCAAAGGGCTTGGCCCATTTCGCCACGATCGCCCGATTCGCCCCGACCTCGCGGCGCACCCCCATGAAGACATTACTCGCAAAAACCTTGTGCTCGATCGGCACGGCGTTGACCGCGCCGCCCAGTTGCAAATCCAACAACTCGGCATGCGACCGTCGCGAACCCCACTTTTCGTTGATAACTACGTGATCCGTCGAGACCGACTGAAATTCCAGCGACACCGTATCAAACACATCCAAGGCACTGCTCTGCTCCGGGATAAGGACCCACTTACCGGCCCAATCGCTTCCGGTGAACTCAGCCCGGGCCGTTCCGGCCAACAACAGGCTCAATCCAATCAACCAAGCGTAGAAAACGGGGCGCAGCCCACGGGGTTTAGGCAATGACGTCATGACTTACCCCACCACCCCAACCCCGTTTCGGGCAACCCTCAACTTGGCATTGCGGGCACCGAACGCGTCTTCACCATCCCGCCATGGCATCCGCCCTGTTGGTCTTTCAATCCGTAGAGTTTGCGCATCCCGGGATGACCACGCCCTTGTTCACGGAGCTGACTGTGCATTTCCCCTCGGGCTGGACCGGCATCGTCGGCCCCAATGGCGCGGGTAAGACCACCTTGTTGAAAGTGGCCACCGGCGAGCTCGCTCCGCAGAGTGGTTCGGTGCAACGCAAAGGCCTGTCGCTTTACGTCGCCCAACGCACGGACGAGGCGCCCGAGTTTTTCGAGGATTTCATCTGGGCACCCGATGCCACCGTGCTCAAGGCGCGCCTGCGCATCAGCGAGGACTGGCCGGAACGCTGGTCCACCCTCAGTCATGGCGAACGCAAGCGCGCGCAAATCGCTGTGGCCCTCTGGCGGGAGCCAGCCGTCCTTGCGCTCGACGAACCGAGCAATCACATCGACGCCGATGCGCGACGCCTGCTGCTACTCGCCCTGAAAGAGTTCACCGGCATCGGCCTGCTGGTGAGCCACGACCGGGCGCTGCTCGATGAGCTTTGCACGCAATGCCTCTTGATCGATCCTCCTGACGCGGTGCTGCGACCGGGCGGTGTGACAGCGGCGCTGGAACAGCAGGACAACGACGAGAAAGCCGTCCGCCATACCAACGAGGCCCTGCGCGGCACCGAGAATCGGCTCAAAGCCGAAGCCCAACGCCGCCGTGTCATCGCCGACCAAAAGGCTTCGGCCTCGCGTGGATCCAAACAGAAGAAGATTCCCATTCACGACCACGATGGCCGCGCCATGCGCAACCTCGCCAAACTGACCGGCAAGGACGCCTACTCCGGAAAAATGGTCTCACTCATGAACCAACGTGCCGGCAAAGTAGCCGCCCAACGCGCGGAGATCTCCGTGAAGAAACGTTATGAAACCGGCATTTGGGTGGATGGCGCATCCTTCATCCCGCGGGACTTTCTCCTGCGTTTGCCGGCGGGCAGCCTGCCATTGGGCGGCGGACGCCAACTGCACTTTCCCGATCTGGAGATCGGCGGCACGAGTCGCATCGCCCTGACCGGCGCCAACGGTCTCGGCAAAAGCACGCTGATCCGCCACCTGCTCGCCAACCTCCAACTGCCCGAAGAAAAACTCGTGACGGTGCCGCAGGAAATTTCTGCCGAAGATTCACGCGCGCTACTCGAAACCATCGAACGTCTGCCCAATGACGAACAGGGCCGGGTAATGACCACGATCAGCCGGCTCGGCTCACGGCCGGCGCGACTGTTGGAGAGCGCTCTCCCCAGCCCGGGTGAAGTCCGCAAGCTCCTCCTCGCCATTGGCATTGTCCGCGGCCCGCACCTCATCGTGATGGACGAGCCCACGAACCACATGGACCTGCCCGGTATCCTATGTCTCGAACAAGCCCTCGCCGACTGTCCCTGCGCGATGCTGCTCGTGAGTCACGACGAAGCCTTCCTGGAAAAAATCACCGAAACCGACTGGCACCTCGAACGCGATCCCTCGGGGGATACACAGCTGACGATCAAATCGTGAGCTTTGCATCCCGCGCCAAAGCAGCGCCCTCACCCGTGAAGTCTTCGGGGTAAATTCAATCAGGAACGAAGACGTCGTGGCTGTGGCAGCGAATTGTCAGGGCCACCCTTATCGCATAAACCAGATGGTCTTTATCGAAGGGGTATGCTGAGGTGAATCTGAATGACGCCTTTCTCCACCATCCTCACTCATCCCGGCAGTGCCCACAAAGACGAGTTTCTGGCTTGCTGCGTCCTGCTCGCCACCCAGCCCGTCACGATCTTCCGGCGCGAACCCACCGATGCCGATCTGACTGATGCTGCTGTTGCGGTCGTGGATGTCGGCCACGCACATGATCCCGCGCTGAACAATTTCGATCACCATCAACTCCCGGATGACGCCGCCCCGACCTGCTCGCTTTCCCTCGTGTTGCAAGCGCTCGGACTTTACGAAGATGCCAAGGCGTTTTGCGACTGGCTGGAACCGGCGGAATGGTTCGACTGCCGCGGTCCCAACGCCACCGCCAGATGGCTCGGCGTGAAACGGGACGCCATCAACCAGCTCTACTCCCCCATCGACGGCACGTTGTTGCGGCGCTTCGCCGCCGCCAACGAACATCGTGAAGGCGAACCTTTGTGGGCGATGATGCAGCTGATCGGGGCCGACTTGCTCGACTACCTGCGCTCACTGCGGCAGCGACTGACTTTTATCGGGAAACATGCCGAAGTGTGGACGCTCGATGAACTCACGGATAGCGATGGCAAAGTCCCGGCAGTGCTCTTTCTCCCCCGCACAGAGCCGTTGCCCGAGGAACCTTCCGCCGGACTGGACCGCTATGTGATGGAGCAGGGTCTGGACGACCGCGTGGTGGCCATCGTCTCACCCGATCGACGCAGCGTGGGCTACGGCCTCTCCAAACACCGCGATCATCCGCGGTTGGACTTCACGAAAATTTCCAATGAACCGGATGTGCACTTCGCGCACTTGCGAGGGTTTGTCGCCAAGACCACCGCGACCGATCCTCAACGGTTGCGGAAGCTGCTCAAGATTGCTGGAGTCTAATACCACCATCCCGTATTTTTAGACTATTTGGGTGGTTTCTTCTCCCGCAGATTACGCATATAGCCGCGGATAAAACTAGGGACTATTCGCGCTCATCCGCGCCATCTGCGGCAAAGTCTGAAAGTTTCGGGCTGTTGCTATAGTATAGCTGACACCCCGACCAACCCACTACCTGGGTCGATCAGATACAGCGGCCACCATCAACATCCAGGCTAACGCCGGTGATAAAATTCGATTCAGGATCGGCGAGAAATACAGCCGCATTAGACACATCCTTGGCCTGGCAGAGTCGACCAAGCGGAATGGTAGCCAGAAACTTTTTCCGATTTTCCGGGGTATCCTCAGTGCCCATGAAGGTCGTCAGCAAGGGAGTGTCGGCGATCGCCGGATTGATCGAATTGGCGCGAATATTTTCGGGCGCGAGCTCTACCGCGAGTGATTTGGTCAAAAGGGTGACGGCACCTTTCGAACCGTTATACCAAGACAGTCCCGGACGCGGACGCACTGCGGCCGTTGAGCCAATATTGATGAAACAACCTCCCCCCTGTTTGCGAAAAACCGGCACGCAATGCTGCGCCGACAAATAGATGCTTTTTACGTTCACCTGATAGAGCCGGTCAAAAAATGCTTCATCTACTTCGAGCATCGGCCGGTTGTCGTGACTCATCCCGGCATTGTTCACCATCACGTCGATCCGCCCAAAACGCTCCAGGGCTGTCGCCACCATGGCTGCCATCGCCGCGGAGTCAGCCACGTCCACCCGGCAGGCCACCGCCTCGTGACCGTCCGCCGTGATGGCTGACGCCACTGCTTGGGCTTTTTCCAATTTTAGGTCAGCCACGACGATTCGCGCGCCGAGCGTGGCAAAATTGCGGCTGATGCACTCGCCAAAGCCCGAGGCTCCGCCCGTTACTATGGCAACCAATCCTTCAAGTCTTCGGGGTGTTTTCATAAGAGTAAAAATTAGATCAAGTCAGCAGGGTCGGTTCGGTTATTACCACCCCACCCGGGCATATTGTTCATGCGGCGCATTGATGACGACCATGATGGCTTTGGCCTGAGCGGTCAGCCTCTCCACCACGGCCGAATCATCCAATGGAGTTTCCTGCGCCGGATCATTCTGCAAATCATAGAGCAGGGACCCAAGCGGAGCGGTTATCTCATGCAGCGCCTTGGTGGGATAACGCATCACCGGCACTCCTTTGCTGAATGATAGAGGTCCTACCGGTTCACCTGCTTGAAGTTTTTCGAGCGGCCAACGGGCATTCATGTTGGCCGGATCGAGCGTGTAATCCCACAGCGGTCCGGTGTAGGCGGGATCATTGGCCCGCATGTAGACGTAGCGGCCGTCGGTCACATTGAGATAATGGTTCGTGTAACCAAAAAGCGCCGCGTCGCGCATCGGCGTGTCTGCCGCAATCACGCCACGTAGGGAATGCCCCGTCATGTCCTTGGTCGGTTCGCATCCGAAGAAATCCAGCAACGTCGGCCCCCAGTCGATGATCTGCACGAGCGAGTTGCGCTGCCCCCCCTGCACTTCGCTGCGCGGGTCCCAGATGAAAAGTGGCGTATGCGCCACCTCATCCCAAAGCGGACCGAGATTTTTCGCCACAAAACCGTGCTCACCGAGGAAAAATCCGTGGTCGGTGCCGACGATCAACATCGTGTCCTGCCAGAGATTATGCTCGTCCATCAGATCGAGCACCCGACCGAGCGAGTGATCACACATCGATAGCAGCGCGGCATATTCCCGCCGCCATTGCGGCAACAATTTCGCGCGTTCTCCCATGTCGGTCAGTTTGCCGTAGGTCGGCCAATCCGTCACCGGCCCATCGTAGTCGGGGGAAAATTGCTTGCGCCATTCCTCCGTCGCAAAAAATGGTTCGTGCGGATCAAAGACTTCCAACTGCAGCATCCAGTTGTCGGTCGAATGATGCTGACTGATAAACTCGATGCCGGCATCGAACGTGCGCGTCTGGCAATGGGTGTCCTGCTGTCGGTTGACAAAGTCCTGTCGGATGCGCTCCGGGGAATGCCGGTTGGTGGTAGCGGGCAACGTGAAGCCATTATCCAGCCGTGGCTTCCATGGATCGCCTTCCTGCCCGCGCAGAAAATCCCAGGTCGAGAATTTGGTATGATAATTCTGCCCGCCTTCCTCGAAGTAGTGGTAGTGGTCCGTCACGAGATGCGAATGCACCCCGGCCTCGCGAAGTATTTCCGGAAAGGCATCGTCAAACGGTTCCATCGGGCCCCAGCCCCGGTGCAGAAACCCCGGCCGCCCCGTCAGCAAATCGCGTCGCGCCGGCATGCAGGGCATCGAACACACGTAGGAATTCATCATCGTTGCCGAGTGCCGGGCGAGCCGCGCAAAGTTCGGCGTCGGCACTCCCGCTTCGCCGCCATACGGTTCCAACCATTTCCGGTTGAGGGAATCAAACATGACGACAATGGCTTTCATGGGGATAAGGGGCTAGTTGGGGTGAATCTTCCTAAGCCTTGGTTGACCCGCACTCGAGGCAAGCCCTGTGGCGTCTTGAGTGTCCTGAAACTGCAGTTGCCTGGCACACGGCAAATTATATTTAAACAACCCATGATGACTCCCCGTCTGCTAGTAGTTCTATTTGGACTGGCTATCGGTTTCTCAACTGTGGCAATCGGCAAAGAAAAGAAGCTCACGTTGAAAGATGTGATTTATACGCCAGATCATCTTGCGAGCCATCTGTCCACCAAGACGTTAGTTCAATCAGACCCCCGCTCACCCAACCAGAGAGAGGAACTGATGGCCGCCTTTCAAAAAGGCGGTTTGGATAAAAAGACCGCATTGTTTCAATTTCCTGAGGCTGGTCAACCGGCAGTGGCCAAAACGCGCGTCCCACCGCGTTATCCATTTCAATTACGTCGGGCAGGGGTCGTAGGAGAAGTCGATTCACTGATACTGGTTGGAGCAGACGGAAAAGTGCTCAGCATCTACTGCTATAAATACGCCAAACCTCAGTTCGCCATAGCGGCGGCGGCGGCGTTGGCTAAATGGAGTTATACACCGGCTAAAATTGGCGGCGTCACGGTCCCTGTGATTTTGCAAGTGCCAATCGTCTTCACCCTGCACGATGATTGAGCCGTTGGGAAAATGCAGAAGCGCAATAAGTCTAAGAGGCCTTAATCGGGGATTGCTCCCAAGGCTCCAAATTATTTTGGATTGGGGTATGAAAACCCTGCGCCTTTGTCTGATAGCGTGCGGACTCTTGACCGGATTGATTTCCACGTCCGCCGAAGAAAAGACCCTCACCCTTGAGGACATCATTTTCGACGCCAAATACGTTGGCGAATTTCTCGGCCCCAAGACCCTCCTCCAACTCAAAGGCGATGCCGGACCGGTGCTGGCCGCACTCGCCAAGACCGATCTTCCCGCCAAGACCACGTTCATGCTGTTGCCCGCCCAGGCTACCCCCGCAAAACCCAAGTTCGAGACCCCGCCCAATCTGCCTGAAAGTCGGAAATGGCAGGACATGGAGGCCACGGCCAGTTTCCTGATATTTGTGAGTGCCGAGGGCAAGATGGAGAGCCTCTATTGCTACGACCAAAACGATCGGGTCTATGCCCTGCTGGTTGCGCACGCGATTACCAAGTGGCGGTTCAATGCGGCCAAATTCGGCGACACTGCCTTGCCTGTGCTGTATCAACATACGGCCACATTCTCGGGCATGATGATTCCGACCCGCAACGACTCGTCTAACCGCAATAATAACATGGGCTCACCGGCCAATACGCCGATGCCCAAAGCAGCGCCGTAACCAGCCCGGCTACCCAGTCCGACGGCGGCACCACCCCCAAGCCCTCAGGGCATAAGCGGCACTGGCAAGGTGGGCACTCGTGGCCACCTTGATCGAGGGATCATCAAACTGGATCATGCCACCACCAGTCCCACCGGATACTGTTTCGAAAATCACCTCGCCGAGGTAGATCAGCAGCACGGCCGGCCAGAACCAATCGCGCCAGTTGTGCTGCCAACCCTGCAGGGCAAGGAATAGCAGCAGCCCAAGATTAACGGCGCTAAGCCCACCGTAACTTTCCATCCCCGGATCGAAGAGGTAAAGCATCGCCGATATAAACGGCGGCATCAATCCTAGCGCCGTCAGGGTGAAGCGCCGATGTTTCTGCTCCAGCATCCAACCAAGAATCAGAAACAGACCCGCGTCCGCGATGAAATGAGGCCAGCCGAAATGCACGAGCTGTCCGGTCCACGCGCGCCAAACTTCGCCACCGGCCACCGCCGAACGCTGATAGAGCAACCCATCGCGCCATGCTGGATTCAATTGAATGCTGAGTGCCAACACTGCCAGCACGACGAACACCCACGGAAAACGTTTACGCCAGTCGCTGGGCGGTTTCATGTCGTCACGCTGCCCACCGGCGTGATTGACGCAATCCCAGTAGTAAACTGAGTGTTCCCAAGAACCAGAGGCTCGGGGCACCACCGCCGCCGCCGCCACCGGACGATGAACCCGTCGAAGGCGGAGTCGTCGTGCCACCTCCTCCACTGCCACCGCTACTGCCACCGCCCGTGGACGATCCTTGAGTGAGCGCCAAAGTGGTCACCGCTCCGGCTGGCGTGATTTTTCGGATGACGGCATTGCCGGTATCGGCCACGTAAACATTGCCACCAGCGTCAACCGTCAGCGCACGGGGCTGATTAAACCATGCACTACTGCCGGTGCCATCTTTCAGGCCACCGATGGTCGAGAGTCCGGCCAGAGTGGTCACCACCCCTGACGAAGTAATTTTGCGGATCACCGAGTTACCGGTATCGGCCACGTAAACATTGCCCGAACCGTCCACCGCAAGCCCGCCGGGCATATTGAATTGCGCGCCGGCTCCCGTGCCATCTTGCCAGCCGCTCACTCCAACGACACCGGCCACGGTCGAAACCACGCCGCCACTGGTAATCTTGCGAATCAGGTTGTTGGTGGTGTCGGCCACATAAACAGTGCCCGAACTGTCCACCGCAATCCCGGTGGGATAATTGAAACGAGCGGCACCACCGGTGCCATCGGCCGAACCCGAACTACCCGCGGCTCCGGCGAAAGTGGTCACGACATTCGATGAACTGAGTGCGCGTATGGTATGGTTGGTGGCGTCGGCGATGTAAAACGTGCCGGCACTGTTCTGCGCCAAGCCGATCGGCATCGCAAAGGTGGCGGCCGTGCCGGCACCATCCGCATTGCCGCGGCTCGTGGTCGATCCCGCGATCAGCGTCACTACTTGCGAAGAGGACACTCGCCGGATGGTGGCATTGGCCGTGTCAGCCACTGTCAAGGTTGCGTTAGCCGCAGCGCTGATGCCGCTTGGTTGGTTGAAGCGAGCGGACGTGCCCGTGCCGTCAACGGTGCCCGCCGATCCACTGCCACCGGCAAAGGTCGTGACTTGGTTGGCCGAGTCGATCTTCTGCACGACATGCGTCGAGTTGTCGGTTACATATAGATTGCCCGAACCATCCGCCGCAATGGAGACCGGAAACGGAATCAACGCGGCGGCCACGCTCAGGGTAATGGCGGTGCTCGTGGTGGAACCACCCAGATCATTGATCGTATAGCGATAGCGATTGTTGTTCAGGCTGGTCGTCGCTGAACAGATGGTGAGCCAAGGCGTCGCCGATCCGCTGTAAGTGGCGTTGTCATTGATATTGGACCAATTGTTCCCGCCGTCAGTTGACACCTGCCATTGGTAAACTCCGTTGCCGGATGAGGTCTGCAGCGTCACATCGTGGCCGGCGGTGACGACCTGCGTCGTCACGGCAGGAGTGAAGACACTCAAGGTGGCCGTATTGCTGGTGACAGTCCCAACTGAATTTCCGACCACCACGCGGTAATTGCCGGCTTGGGCCGAGGTGACCGTCGCCAATGTATAGGTGGCGGTGGTCGCGCCGGAAATCAGGCTGCCGTTGTAATACCATTGGTAACTGGTCGGCGTATTGGCGGCGTTGACGCTGAAGATCGCAGTGCCGCCCGTGCTTACATTCAGATTGGAAGGTTGCGTCGTAATCACCGGCGCCAAAGTGCTGGCGGCCCCAGTGCTGAGTGACAGGGTGACCTGACCGTAATAGCCATTCCATCCGTCCACCGCGATGTAATAGGTAGTGCCCGAGGTCGGGTTGAAAGACAGCTTGCTGGTGCGCACCACCCCACTCTCTTCATCGTCGTTCGATGCCACCTGCGTCAGACCATTGACCGCGGAGCCAGTGTAGACCCCGACCACCGTGTCGAAATTGCTGCCCATGGTGGACAACGTAACCGTGCTGCCGGTAGCGGCGGTCCAACGCCACCAAACCGAATGGCTGGGCGTCTCACTGTCGTGCCGGGGTTCTCCGCCCTGCACCGTGCCGCCAATCGTAGCCCCGGTTACCTGAGCGGATTCGCCGTTGAGGGTAATGACGGCCGCGTTGGCGAAATTGTCGTTGGCTGGCACCACACCGGGCGCACCGTAGAGCAACCGGGCACCGGTAATGTCATCCGTGCGCGGCGTCTCCACGTTGCTGATCGTGCTGTTCATGATGGCTGACACAGACTGCGGTGGCGTGGCCTCGTTCGGATGCAGCAAACCAAGGACATGGCCCAGTTCGTGCACGGCGACGCGCTGGATGTCCTCAGGAGTGCCCTTCAGGTTACCCCGATAGGAATTCCAAGCGTAGGCCGTATTAAAAACAATATCCGCTTCCGTGCGGTTGTTGCCGGAACGATAGGAAACGGTAATCGCCAGGGTGTTGGCACTGAAGTCTTCCCCGTCCACCTTGGCGTCCATCACGATTTCGTTGATGTGATTGCCATTCGCATAACTGCCGGGGCTCTGGGTCACGCCGGCCAATTGCACAACCCCAATCAGGCTGTTCCACGCCTGCATCGCAGTGACGATGGGCGTGGTATAGGTGGAACTGCCGTCCTGCAGCGCGGCACTCGGCGTGGGCAGTTTGATTTGCATCGTGATGGTGCCGGGAGCCCATTCGATCACATAGATGCCACTGCTGTCCTTGAGGATGTCATAGGCCAAGGCACTGGCCGCGAGCACCAACGCGAAGAAACCGGCACCAAGCCGTCGCCCCATCTTAGCTCTGCGGATCACGCGTGGCCTCCTGTCGGATCACCGCTTTGATTTTTTGCGAGAACTCCTCCGGCGACAACGCCAGGGCGGCGGATTTGGTCCGCCGTTGCACCATGGCGGCTTCACCTTCCAACAAAGGCTGTGCGACTTCGGCGACATCTTCCAACGGCACTTCGTTGCCCCGGGCCACATAGCGGCGCTTGCTCGCCGCCTCCACTTGCACCGGGTAATATCCGTAATTCATCGCATACAGCGGACAAAGCGCGCGGCCGTTGCCACTGATGAAGAGCACGCTCTCTGCGCCCACTTTGAAAACCGGTGCTCCTTCCACGATCATTTCTTCATCGGCCACGCGACCGCCCAGGCATTCGAGGACCAATTTGGCCGGAGGGTTGCCGGCGATGGTTTCCAGCACTTCCACTTCAACCGAAGTGTAGATCCGCCGGCTGTTGCCCTTGATTTGAATTTCGGAGTGAAGTGCCGTCACGCGTCCGCGGACGATATAGTCGGATTTTGCCGCCAGCTTTTCGAATTCCGGCGGGATAACCACCGTGGCCCGGGCGGGAACCCATAACAGCATCCCCAGGGCAATCAATATAAGGGGAAATTTCAAATGGTGGTGCCGACTCAACATAAGGGTGCGTATAGTAATAGGTATCAAGGGTGCATTACTGGCAAGTGACAATCTGTGACCCCGGTTCCGCCATCAGGTTCATTCCAGTTCAACCGCCCCTTGGCCTTGCAATCTCCCGGCCGTAAACTGGGATAATCGCCACCATGCCGTCACCCCAGCCAAACGTCATCGTATTTTTCACTGATCAGCAGCGGTTTGACACCACCGGCGTGCACGGTTCGCAACTCGGACTAACCCCCAACTTTGACCGCATGGCCATCCACGGCACGCACGTGGCCCACAGTTTCACCTGCCAACCGGTTTGCGGTCCGGCACGCTCCTGCCTGCAAACCGGAATGCACGCGACCAACACCGGGGTCTGGTGCAATGGTGCGACGATGAAGCCCGAACTGCGCACCCTCGCCCACTATTTCAACGATGCCGGTTACCACACCGCCTACTACGGCAAATGGCATCTGGCCCACCCTCATCACGGACCCGTGCCCAAGGAACTCCAAGGCGGCTATCAGGAATGGCTCGCCTCCAACACGCTCGAATTCACGTCCGATGCCTATGAAACCCATGTGTGGGATGGTGACGGCCACGAACACGTATTGCC
>Ga0222714_10000140_pt1 | contig 84270 bp, 81 predicted proteins | sample C33_3DmetaG_FD_165048 | JGI IMG/M metagenome (GOLD analysis project Ga0222714, IMG submission 165048) | Estuarine water microbial communities from San Francisco Bay, California, United States - C33_3D | ecosystem: Environmental > Aquatic > Marine > Unclassified | place: USA: California...
AAAATAATGTATTGCTCGTCACGTCTTCTCGATATTTACCCCAGCAGCGATTTTTAAGAATAAATACCAAAGAATCAGAATGTCCGTATAATTCTTGACTCTGATTTTGGTGGTATTGAAGGTATTCGCCACTGATGTGATAGGTCAAAATATCCATATCGCCATCCCCTTCTACATCGACCAAAGCAGGTATATCTGCACCACTTATGTATAAATTTAGCGTTGGCCCTTCATAATTAGAAACCAAATAAGGTGAATATTCTTGCCATTGTAATCCTTGAGTGGCACTGCCTATATTTCTAAAAGCTTTGATTCCTCCAACGGCATAACAGAATAAATCTTTTCGACCGTCTTGATCGTAATCAAAGGTAGTGATGCGGTTGGTCAAATTTGGTGGGAAAAATTGTAAGGCACCACAATCGAGCTCATATTTGTTAGTAGCACCAACTTGAATGTTTTTGTAAACACGAATTTGATTTGCGCTACGATCGAAAATAAGTAAATCCTCATCGCCATCAAAATCGTAGTCTATAGATGAAAACTGAGGTGTATTTAAACCCCCATCCCACGGCTTTTCCATGAGCTCGCCATCATGCAGGACACCAATGAAATTTGAATAATTAAACTGAAATTGAGACCAAATTAAAGAGCTAAATCCAAGAAAGAATATGAGCACCCACTTCATGACTCAAAATTAACGTCTTTTGGCTTAGTTTGCCTCCATTCAATAATTCTTTTATCATCCCCAGCACTTAAAAATCCTTTAGATGTTGGAATTAAAGCATTGATCGAATTGCTATGGCCGGCGTGTTTAAAGTCTAACTTTTGAACTATTCTGTCGTCTGAAAGCTGCCAAATTTTTATGGTTTTATCTCTCGAGGCCGAAGCATACAAGTTTACATTTATTTGAATAAGTTTATAAATAGTCCCTAAATGGGCAGCGAATGCATTGAGTTTCTTACCCTCTGCCGACCAACGTCGGATAAAAGCATCCTTTCCTGCACTTATAAACCCACCATCTGTTAATAAAGTAAGCGAAGTGCAGGCATCAGAATGGGCCTTAATTTGCTGAATTTCATTAAAATAAATTGTGTCGAGTTGTCTTGCGGTGCCATCTGCACAAGCTAGCCATATCGATGCGCCATCTTTACTGATCAGAATTTGTCGAATTTTGCCACATGACAGCGGTTGTTGGAGCAACAACTTCCAATTTTCATCCCAAATACAAACCAAACCTTCACTATCGGCAGTATAAAAATGATTCTTATGTTCGTTATGAACAATAACAAATACTGCCGCTCGGTGCACTTTAATGTGCTTTAATTCGCGTTTGTCACGAGTATTTATAATATGTATTTGGCCATCTTGAAGACCAATAACCAGCAAATTGAGGTTGGCCAAAACCAATAAACTAAAAGGTGCATGGCTACATCTAACAACGAATGGGTCTTGGCTTAAGTCTGCTTTATTCCAACGGGCAACATATTTATCTGCCGATGCTGAATAATAAAAATGCTTGTCCTGATCGAGGGCATAAATTGGGCCCTGATGTGTCGCATTTTGGATGAAATTTTCAAAAAATAAATGCTCTTTATTCTTGTTCATTTTCAAAGTCGTCGTCAAACTCATCATTGACTTGTTTGAGCCGATCTGCGTAAGATTTTGGCAAGAAATCAAAAAAAGTATCACCGCGAAGGCCCAAGCGTAAACATTCTAAAGGAATAAGATCATTGGGAGCAATATTGCCTAAATTTACCTCTGCTCCAAAAAGTTTAATAAACCAAACTTGCTGATTTTTTTGCGGTGCTTCCCAAAGTATGTCCTCAGGTTTAACATTGGCAATAATCCGATTTATTAGCAATGTATGGGCCGTGCCATTCGGTCTAAAAACACCAACATTTCCTGCCTCTCGACCCTCAGCAATAACCTTCCAACTCCCCGCTTCTAATTCTGCCTTCATTAATCTTACCCATTTTGCTGGAGAAATGAGAATTCCACTATCCTTGGAGCCTACCTCAGATAGCACAGTTCGACTTTGAGAGAGTTCGTGAATTAACTTGCATTTCTCATCTTGTGGAATAACAATCGACCCGTCTGAAATCTCTGCAAGATCCAATTTATATTTATCGAGTAGCTTTACAAAATCGTTAAACATACCCCGAGCATAAAAAGCTTCGAACAAGGTGCCACCAAAGTAAGGCCGGATTCCAGCTTCCTTGTACATTTTTATTTTTTCTTCCAAATCCTTAGTCACATATGCTGTACCGAACCCAAATTTGACCAAATCGGTTAAATGACCTGAACCCTCAATGAAATGAGCGGTTTCTCTTAGGCCAAGGCCTTTATCCATCATCATTGTAACGCCTTTATTTCGAGGTTTTGCACTGCGTTTTGGAATAAATGAAAGTTTAAAATTCATATCAATCTGCTAAAAATAAAAAATCGGTATCATCGAGAAGCTTCGGATTAATCTCAAAAATTTGTTTGGATCGCTGGGCATCATTTTGCATACATTGTTGAAATAAATGCTTGGCTTCAGAAAATTGACCCATTTGCCATTTTACATTAACTAGGTGCAATTTTATTTCTAACAATTCTGGGTGTCTGTCTAAAAATGATAAAAGAAATTTTTGTGCTTGAGACAATGAGGACTCACATAAAAAATCGATGTAATCGCTGAGCGCTTCATGGTCATCGAATGCCAATTCTAAGCATTTGAGATAATGAAAATCAGCTTCATTGCGCTGATCCATTTTTTGATATGCTCCAGCCAGTACATGATGAATTGCCGAATTTTTATTGTCGTATTCTAATGCTTTTAAAATAAGAAGAATGCCTTCTTTGGTAGAACCTAATAAGTCTTCTACAATTCCTAAACCCAACCAGGCTTCTGAAAGCATAGGTTCTAAATCTATACTAAGTTTATAATAATGTTTGGCAAGTGCCAATTCATTGAGCTGTTCGTAGGCCTCACCTATGTAACATAGTGCCATAGCATCATCACCGTCGTGTTTCATACAAAGTTCAAAATGCTCAATGGCTTTATGATATTTTTCAAGAGAAAGAAAAGCATTCCCTAAATTAAAGTGTGCCGGACCAAATTCTTCGTTTATTAATATGGCATATTCATAGGCCCATACAGCTTTGTTATAATTTTCAATCTTACTGTAGGCATTGCCTAAATTATACCATGCCGTACTTGAATAAGGTTGCTCATCGATAAATTTTAAATAGGTATTAATTGAGGCTTCGGTAGCCCCTAATGCATCATAGCAGCGGCCCATTTCATAAAGTGCGGCCTCATTATGTTTGTTTGCTATTAGGGCTTTCTGTAGCACTTCAATTGCTTCTTGGTATTGATGTAACCTTTCATACTCAATGGCGATATCTAGATAAATATAATCGCGTTCAGCGGGATCTGAATTTTCTAAAGCCAATTTAAAATAGCGAATCGCTTGCTTGTGTTCTCGTTGTTGTGCATAAATTGAAGCTTTGGTAAGGAATAATTCTGCACTGTTTAGATCTTGTTTTTCTAGCTGAATGACACAATCTAGGGCCTCCTGAAGCAAACCCAAACCACCCAAAGCTTGGGCTTTTCGCAATCGAAACAAAGGGTTATAGACAAACTGATAAATCCCAAATTCAGCCGCGATTTTTGCCTTATTGAATTGACCCTGAATTAGATAATGATCGATAAGGCTCTCTAACCTATCGCTATCGATAAAATTAAGTTCTTTGCCCTTTAAATGCGCTTCAAAGTGCTCAATATCTTCACTTAAGCTGCTGTCGGTGTAATCTTCTTCGTCGTCATCAAACATAGGCGGCATTTCTACTTATAAAAGTAAACCCTTTGCTTATTCTAGACAACATATGTAAATGGCACTTATCAACAAATCGTCTAAATGTTGAAAAGTTCTATTTATACTAATGTTCGCCGCAATGAACAACATAGGAGTTCCCAAGGCTATCTGTAATGGTTCCTATGTTTTCTAAATCTTGGAGTTCTTCTCCACAGAAAGTCCCGATTTCGACTTCACCATTTGGCCCATCATGGTGGCACTCTGAACATTTATTTTTTCGGCAAGAAGTGATTATTAAAGAAAATATAGTAATGATAAAAATTAGTTTTTTCATCTCATGTATTTTAACTCGATTTTTGAAACCGGTATTTAATATTCACATAGAAATGCCTACCCGGACCAGGCATTCCTATATTTTTTAAGCGAGAAAGATGATCGATGAATATGTTATTGGTAAGGTTTTGCACACCCGCTTGCAATATCCAGGTACCTTTTTTTTCATAATAAGCTCGGGCATTTAGATGCAACAAATAGTAACTTTCACTTGGCGTTTCTTGATACGCCACACGGCTTTGAGCAAAAAGCCATGTATGACTGCAACTGAGCTCAACTTTTTGAATACTCCTTTTAAATTGCCAATGATATTGAAGTTCATTTTGAAGACGTGTTGGTGGTAAAAAAGAAATGGTACTATCCTGAGGACTTTGAAAATGGATGTATGAAAAATTGCCATCCCAATGTAAGTTATGCAACCAATGAGGGTGATAATGTGCACTTAAGTCAAGGCCATAAAGCCGTCCGAGTTCAAATTGTTCATAAGTAAAAACCGGGATACCATCAATACTTGCTCCATTGGGTTGGATATAAATATAATTGCGCACCCATGCGTGATAAGGATTGAGGGTAATACTGCCGTGTTCGCCACTCCAGTCACTCGACCAATCGAGTTGAAAACTGCGCTCCGGCACCAAACTACTATTGCCAATTTCAAATCTCAAAGCACCATGATGAAAACCATTGGCGAGTAGTTCACTAAGGTGTGGCGCTCGAAAACCACTTGAAAAATTGATGCGATGACGCTGTCGTTTGGTTGCTTGCCAGGACCAACCTGCAGATGCGTTTGGGTTTGCATAACGCTTATGAATAGATTGTGTTAAAGATTGTGTTTGAATCCAGCGTAAATCTTGCCTTAGCCCCATCTGAATTAAGTGTTTACTGGAAAGCTCATATTTATATAAGGCAAAAAGGCCCTGATCAAGAGTAAGCGCATTTGGCAAAAGTTGACTCTCAGCATTTATTGCATTGAGATTCAATTGTAGCATGCCTGCTGCACCAATGATCAATTGCTGGGTCAGCCATTTTTTGGTCCATTTCACTTGAATTAAAGAATTTAATAAATCCATTTCCATAGTTGGTTTGGTTACCTTTTCATCATATTCTACCAAACGATTATGCGTTTGCCCCAAAAGCATGTTGAATTCTTGACCTGTCCAAAATCGTTTATATTCATAACTTAAGAGCTGATTGGTAAAAAATTGAGCAGGAAGCGAATAGCGCCTTGCTTGGGTGGGCACTTGAAAACTCATGGGCGTAGCTAAGGAATCATGGGTATGACCTGGAATGCCCGCTACCGTGTTGTTGTAAGCATACCTGATCTGGTGGATTTGATTGGGCTTAAACCAAGAATAAGAAGCCTTACCTACCCATTCATGGAAGCGTGAATTTTTAGCAAAGCGTCCGTTTGGCAAAAGAAAGTCTGCATGATTGGCATGGCTACCGGCAAGTAAAAAACGTTTATTCCCCTCGCTCTTTTTAAAAGTAATACTTGTACTTGTACCCTTGGTACTTTGATTTAATTTCTGCTGTAAATCAAGTGTCTGCTGACCGATACGCGCGTAGGGCTCGTCCACCAAATATACCACCCCACCAAGTGCATCGGCACCATAAAGAACAGAGGCAGGCCCTTTAATTACCTCTACTGATCCCAAGGCCAACTCACCGATGCCCAATCCATGATCGCCACCCCACTGCTGCCCCTCGAGACGCAAACCATTTACTAATGTTAACACGCGCATCCCTTGCATTCCACGAATGACAGGTTTTGCAATGCCATTACCCAAGGAGCTTGCATAGACGCCAGGAATTTTAGTTAGTAACGAGGAAACTTGTATTGCACCTGAAAGTTGTAGGTCATTTAAAGAACGGACTTCCATCGGTACTGTGTTTTTGGAGCGAGATGTAATTTGTTGCGCGCTCACAGTAACCTCTTCAGTTGTCATGTGCCCAAGATTGAGCTCAAAAATCAAATTTGAAGTATTTCCAATGATCATGGTATCTATGGATTCGTATTCAGGGTGTTTGACTTGAACGACTTGTTGGTCTGTCCAGGTAAAAGGAAAGGCAAACATGCCTCTTGCATCGGTGCGCACTTGAATTTGAAACGATGGAACGGAAATCAAGACCTCTGAGACGGCCTTTCGGCTTTGCGCATCGACCACAATACCTGATATACCTTGCTGAGCAAGAAATGAGCTATTAAAAAATAAAGACGCCCATAAAATGAAATTTTTCATGGAAAAAAGCAGTTTAAATTAACAACAGAAATTTGAATTATACTGTCGTTATTGGCGGTGCTCTAAGATGAAAAAGTGTGCTTAATATAGGGGGATGTTCCTTAAAGATTATACATTCTCGAACAACTGGACTGTGCTTTTGAAAGTTAAAAACAGGAAGATTTGGAGTGTTAAAAACACTTAGCGTGAGATCACAAATGGGGCAATCTTCGTCGCAGGTATCTGAATCGGTATGTAGAGTTTTTTTATGCTCGGTATGGGCACAATGGTGCCACCAACTTTTGGGCGTAAGAACCATTGTAATAGATACCAACAAAAAAATGCTTAGTGCCTTCACATCACAAAAATAAAAATTTTAAAGCAAAGCCTCTACGATCTTATCCATCGAATAGCCCTCAGCCTCAGCACGGTAATTGCGCACCAAACGGTGGCGTAATATAGCTTTGGCAACGGCTTTTACATCTTCAATATCGGGACTATATTTACCGCGCAATGCAGCATGACATTTAGCGGCAACTATTAGATTCTGAGAAGCTCGCGGGCCAGCACCCCATGTAATAAAGTCTTTTGTAATTTGAGGAGCCAGGGGGTCTTTAAATCGAGTTTTAGCTACTAAACTTACTGCATATTCAAGGACATTTTCTGCAACTGGAATGCGTCTAATTAATGATTGATAAGCAATAATTTGTTGGGCACTTAATATTGTTTGTACGGTAATCTCTTGATCACTTGTGCTTGATTTTACTATCGCAATCTCTTCTTGATAAGTAGGATAATCTACCCAAATATTGAACATAAAGCGATCCAATTGGGCTTCAGGTAATGGATAGGTACCTTCTTGTTCTATGGGATTTTGTGTGGCAAGAACAAAAAATGGCGCATCGAGGCTGTAAGTCTTTCCGGCCGCAGTTACTGCTCTCTCTTGCATGGCTTCCAATAGTGCAGCTTGAGTTTTTGGCGGCGTACGATTGATTTCATCTGCTAATATCATATTGGCAAAAACGGGCCCCTTGAGAAACCTAAATTGTTTTGATTCATCTAAAATCTCAGAACCAATTATATCGGAGGGCATTAGATCTGGAGTAAACTGAATACGATTAAATGATAGACCAAGACTTTGGGCAATCGTATTAACAAGCAATGTCTTTGCCAATCCTGGAACCCCGACTAGCAGACAATGTGATCTTGAAAATATGCCTATAAGCACTTGGTCAATAACCTCCTCTTGACCCACAATTACCTTATGGATTTCATTTTTTAGTGCTTTATAATCTAAAACAAGTTGATCTAATTGTTCTTTATCATTCATAATAAATCATGGTGTTTGAATCCAATTGACACGAAAATTACAATCCTCGAATTGTGTATCTATTCGAATATAGGCATTTGGAATTTTCGATTGGGTCCACTGATCGAGAATTCGTTGCTTTTTGTCATTTTCGGCTGCAAGTTTAATTAAAGCATAGTCTTGTTCTAAATTTGCCTTATGTGCCTCAACACGGTTTTGGAGCCGGACTATCCGAATACCTTGTTTGCGTTCGTAGATATCAGTATATAAAGAAGGAATGGAAACGCCTCCATTTTCCAAGGCATCAGTTAATAAATAAATTTGCTGATCAATTTCATTTAGCTGTTCCATATCCCAATAAATGTCCAGGGTATAGGGATTGGTAATCACACCTTTATTTTGTCTAGTAGCATCATCATTGGAATAACGCAAAACAGCCTCGTCCCAAGTAATCTCATTTCTACTTAAGCTTTGATAGCAACTATCAATTCGGGCAGAGGCTTTGGAAATATTCTCAGAATTGTATTCTGGCATGATTAATATATGCAAGCAAGTGTATTCATCTCCTTTACGGGAAACAAGTTTAATGATATGATATCCATACATTGTTTCAACAATTTCAGAAACTTCGCCAGGTTTTAAATCAAAAACCACTGCTTCAAATTGAGGTACCATCATTCCTTTACTAGCAACAATTTTGCCGCCCTGACTAGCAGATCCTGGATCCATAGATTTTAATCTTGCCATAGACTCAAAAGTTCTAGAACCACTTACAATTTGTTTTCTAATATCTACCAATTGATCGAAGGCGAGTTTTTTATCTGCCGCTGTGAGCTCTGGAAATTGGACAATCTGCTGAAAACTGAGCTTCATATTAATAAATGGAATGGAATCTTTTGGTAATTTGTCAAAAAACGCTGCTACTTCCTTTGGCGTAACTGATACATCTCCAGTTATTTTGCGTTGCATCTCTTGAGCGAGCATTTTATTTTTGATAATTACCCGAAATTCTTCTTTAATGGCTATGGTTGATTTACCATAAAAGCTTTCTAGATTTTCTCTCCCCCCCATCTTGCCTTCCATAATGCGCAAACGATTTTCCATTTCCGCATCCACTTGTTCATCGGACACTTCTAAACTATCAATCAAGGCTTGATTAACGAGCAATTCTTCAAGAAGAAGTTGTTCTAAAATTTGACATGATTTCCCGTCTTGACCGCGTTCCTTTTCGGGTAGTTGTAAGCGCTGTGTTTCAATGTCAGACCATAGTATTATGTTGTCTCCGACTTGGGCAACAATCTGATTAACAAGCCTTTGAGCTTGAAAAGAACCAAAATTTAAGAAAATTACTAAAAGATAAAAAGCCCTGTTTTTTAGCATTACTCGCCAATTTGATATAAAACCTCACTATTTATGACGATCTTATGCTTTAAACGTAACGCCTCTAGCCACTTTTTCTCTAAATACATTTGAAAATCTGAAGTAGCCATGCCTTTGGCATCGACAAATTGTTTTTCAGATGGTTCGAGAATAGAGTCAACCTGCACCACGTACCATTTACCTTCAAAGGAGTAGACTGGATTTAATCCAAGTGTAAATTCCAAATTATTTAAATATGGCGTTGAGGCAATTTCAAATTTATTTTCGCGCACTTTCAAATTGAGTTCAGAATCTTCATTTATAATCGCTAAAACATCTTGTGAATCAACTGAATCAGATTGTACGAGCATTCCATATACTTGCACGGCAACATGCTCGTCTTTGCACTCATAAACAGTTGCATCTAATCTTTTAGACCACACATAATTCTTCTTATTTAGATCAAAAAATGACCTTAAACCAGCTGTATCTTTAACTGCTTTATTCCATACCTGATCTTGCATAATTTCATATAATATTATACCATCGTGGTATTCTTGTAACAAGGCCTTATATTCGGGATATTTGGCAGGTAAAAGCGCTTCCTCATAGGACAATATTTCGCTTTTTTCCCACTGCTTATATAATTGCGATACGACTAGGTTCGGATTGTCCTTACGAACTGTTCTAAAATTCTTTTCCATGTATGCGGCAAATTCTTTTTGTTTGAATTTGGTTGCGCCCAAAGAAAAGAGCGTTTTATTTGACTTAATTTGGTCGGCTTTCCATTTACCCATAAAAAAAGTAGAATCCAATTGATTTTCAAATACTTGAAGATTTTTATCTCCTTTGTAAACATAATGATATTGGACTTTCAATTTTTGGACAAATGAATCCTGTGTTATTTTGGCGCGTTCATCCTTATTAACTTTTGCCTGAAGTTCTCTTTTTAAAGATTCAAATGACTTCACTGGTGACCATTCGATTAATTTAATGATATGATAACCATATTGCGTTTTTACAGGTTTAGAAATTTCCCCAGGTCTTTTCAAATTAAATGCTGCATCTTCGAATTCTAATACCATGCGTTGACTTGTTCCTGAACCAAAGGCAGGTAATTCCCCTCCCCTTTTAATACTATTTGGGTCTTCAGAATAGGCTGTAACCATCGCCTCCCAAGATGCCCCAATCATAAGGCTATCGTAGATTTCATTTATTTTTTTCTCTGCAATTTGCCTTGTTTCATTACTGGCTTCGCGTCCCGTGGCTATCATAAGATGTGCTACCTTTATAGTTCCTCTTGCCGGTCGCTTGTCCACTACTTTTAAAATATGATAACCAAAACGCGTCCTAAATGGATCTGAAATACTACCAACTGGAGTTTTGTAGGCTTTATCTTCAAAGGGAAATACCATTTGAAAAGCAGTGAAGTATCCCAAGTCACCTCCATTATTGACAACCGAAGGGTCTTCTGATCCCATTTTGGATCTAGCAACTGAAGCAAAATCTTCTCCTTTTTCAATTCTTGCTTTAAGCCCGAGAATACGCTCGTAAGCAGCCAAAGTGTCTTTTGGACTTGCGTTTGGGTCTAATTTTATCAGTATGTGCGAACAACGCACCTCATTTGCAGTTCGGTTATATGCCTCCAAAACCATTTCTGCGTTTTGCACTTCATCAATTAAATATGGTAGTGCCAATTGTTTTTTGTAACCTTCTAATTCTTTTTTCAATCTTGGTAAAGTATCATAACCCAAGGCCTCAGCTTCCGCTACTTTTAACTTAAAAATTTCAAACAATTTCATATAAGCATCCAATGTATCCTTATCATAACTAGGATTAGGATTGTTCTTAGTATAAATTTGAAGAAATTCCGATTGCGTAACTGGTTTGTTATTGATGGTCATGACAACCGGTTCTTTTTGGGAGTAAACCGTTTGTGCAACCAAGATGACTATGACGAAAAAAAGATTGTTTTTCATTGATAAAAAATATAATTTAATTGATTGTCTACTTTATACTGTAATTTGGAGCCTCTCTTGTAATTGTTACATCGTGAGGATGAGATTCTCTAACGCCTGCAGATGTAATCCTAATAAAACGCGCACCCTTTAATTTTAGTATGTTTGAAGCACCGCAATAACCCATTCCTGCCCTAAGGCCTCCTATGAGTTGAAACATTACTTCAATGAGTTTCCCTCTATAAGGGACACGTCCAGAGATGCCTTCAGGCACTAATTTTTTAATGTCATCTTCGGCGTCTTGAAAATATCGGTCTTTGCTTCCATGCTGCATAGCTTCAATTGAACCCATGCCACGATATGACTTGAATTTCCTCCCTTCGAAAATGATTGTTTCTCCAGGCGATTCTTCAACACCTGCAAACATAGATCCGAGCATCACAACATCGGCACCTGCAGCAATTGCTTTTACAATGTCACCGGTAAAACGAATACCGCCGTCTGCAATTACTGGAATACCAGAGCCCTCAAGTGCCTTGGCAACATCATTGATTGCTGTCAATTGTGGTACACCAACTCCGGCGATGACCCGAGTTGTGCAAATTGAACCTGGACCAATTCCAACCTTTACTGCATCTGCACCCGCTTGTGCAAGATATAAAGCTGCTTCTGCTGTAGCAATATTTCCGACAACTACTTGTAAGTTCTTAAAGGTTTCTTTTACCTTTTTAAGCATATCTACAACACCTTTAGAGTGACCATGCGCTGTATCGATGACTATAGCATCGACACCTGCCTCGACCAATGCTTCAACACGTTGCAAGGTATCGTTGGTTACGCCAACAGCCGCAGCAACGCGCAAGCGTCCTAAATGATCTTTACAGGATGTGGGATGTTCCTTTACTTTTATAATATCGCGGTATGTTATTAGGCCCAATAAACATTGATTGGCATCTACTACTGGCAATTTTTCAATGCGATTTTGCTGTAAAATAACTTCTGCGGTATTTAAGTCAGTTGCATCGTCTGTGGTGATTATGTTTTGAGAGGTCATGATTTCACGAACAGGCCGCTGTAGGTTTTTCTCAAAACGCAAGTCTCGATTGGTGAGTATCCCTTTAAGTTTATTATCAGGACCCACAATTGGAATTCCTCCAATGCTATTTTCTCTCATCAAAGTTAGCGCATCTTGTACAAGCGCATCTTCTGACAATGTTATTGGGTCGATAATCATGCCGCTTTCAGAACGCTTTACTTTTCTGACCTCAAGCGCCTGAGCTTGGATACTCATATTTTTATGAATGACCCCTATTCCACCTTGCTGAGCAATGGCAATTGCCATGGCAGATTCAGTAACGGTATCCATTGCAGCCGAGACAATCGGTGTATTGATGTCAATAAGTTTAGTAAACTTACTTTTTAGACTAACCTCTCGAGGCAAGACCTCTGAATATGCTGGTGCCAATAAGACATCATCGTAAGTTAAACCTTCGGTAATCTGAGCGAGATTATTTAGTGACATGAACTTATTTAAATATAAATTCCTGCAAATTTAACAATAATATTTGCCATTCAGTTACCAAAACAATACTGAATCGTCATGTAATTTGTAAATTTATAGCGTGAAACAATTAGTCTTCTTCTTAATAGGTATTTTTTACTGTTTACAACTCAATGCCCAAATCACAAATGATAAGATTATTCAACTATCTGGAGTTGTTGTCAATGAAGACGCATACGAATTGCCCTATACCAATGTATACAATGTATCGCTAAAAAAAGGTGTGATCTCTGATGGTTATGGTTTTTTTTCAATTGTATGTCAGCCATCGGACACCTTAATGTTCTCAAGAAAAGGCTATAAATCAAGCTTTTTTAGGGTGCCTGATACGCTAGTAGATAATCGTTACAGCATTATTCATATGCTGAGCAGGGATACACTGACAATTCCCGATATACGGGTTTACCCATGGCCTAATAAAGAAGCATTTGCCCAGCATTTTGTCAATATGAGTCCTTACCAGGATGATATCAGAAGAGCACAAAGAGAACTAAGCGGTGAATCTTTGGCCTTTGTTGCAGCGCGCCTTGATGCCGATGCTTCATTGGCTTATGGTGCGCTTAATAAGCAACAAAACACCAAACTTTACACTACAGGACAATTGCCACAAAATAATTTGCTAAATCCATATGCTTGGTCCAAACTGGTTCAAGAATGGAAAGCGGGCAACTTGAATCGGCAATAATTTTTTTTTAGAGATTAAAATGTTTTTTGGCCTCAATAGCGATGTATTCGCCAATAGCCAATGAAGCTGTTGCTGCCGGAGATGGGGCATTTAAAACGTGAATAGAATTGCCATGATATTCAATTCTAAAATCATCTCTTGTGTCTCCATCTTCGGCTAAAAGTAAGGCGCGAACTCCTGATCGGCCAGGATGTATGTCCTCCATGGTGAGCGAAGGAATCATGCGTTGGAGGGTTTTTAAAAAAAGCTTTTTCGAAAATGCCCTCCTGTATTCATTAATACCAAAAGACATATTGTTAAAAAATAATTTCCATGTGCCTTTGTAAGAAAGTGCATCATAGGTATCGCGTATAGAGAAGTCTGTTTTTCCGTAACCTTCTCGTTTGAATGTGAATACTGCATTTGGACCGCATTCAATTTCACCGTCAGTCATGCGGGTGAAATGCACGCCTAAAAATGGGAAATCTGGGTTTGGGACCGGATAAATTAAATTCTTTACCTTGTGTCGTGCCTCTGGAGTAAGTTCATAGTAGTCTCCCCTAAAACCTACTACCTTCTCTTTTAATTTAACGCCATCTTTGCGCGCCAATCGATCTGCTTGAAGACCGGCACAAAAAACCAAATAACTGGCTTGATAATTTCCTTTATTGGTACGAACGACACTAAACGCCTCGCCCTTTTCTATTCCAAGCACCTCACAACCAGTATATAAAGCACTATTATGGTTGGCCGCCAAAGCTAAATCGACCATTTTTTGGGTGGCAGCTCTAAAATCAATGATACCCGTAACAGGAACCCAAATACCTCCGATACTTTGAACATGGGGTTCAATTTCATTGACTTGCTGGGCAGTTATTTTTTCAATGCCTTCAATTCCGTTTTCAATTCCTGTATTGAAGATTTTATCCATGTGGGGTAGCTCACTTTGATCGGTTGCTACCACTACTTTACCACAAACATCGTGTGCAATGTGGTATTCCTTAGCAAAAGCAACCAATTCTTTTCTACCATCGATACAATTTCTCGCCTTAAGCGATCCTGGCTTATAATATAGGCCGGAATGAAGTACACCTGAATTATTTCCCGTCTGGTGATCAGCTAACAATTGTTCTTTTTCAAATAGAGCAATACTTAAATTTGGGAATTTTTTTTGCAACTTGTAAAAAGTAGCCGCACCTATAATTCCTCCGCCTATGACCGCAATATCGTACTTCATATTTTAAGTTTGATGCAAAGTTAAGGTTTTTGTAATTTTGCAACGATGAATCAATTCGAACGCGTTGCATTTTATACCCTAGGTTGTAAATTAAATTTTTCAGAGACTTCAACTATAGCTAGACTCTTTGAAGAAGGGGGATTTGCAAAGGTTGAATTTGATGAGAATCCGGATATTTTCGTCATTAATACTTGTTCGGTTACAGAAAATGCCGATAAAAAATGCAAACAACTTGTCAAGAGAGCAAAAATAATTTCACCCGAATCCATGGTGGTTATTTTGGGTTGTTATGCTCAACTCAAACCCGATGAAATAAGCAAAATTCCGGGTGTAGATTTGGTCTTGGGGGCAAATGAAAAATTTAATGTTCTTGCCCACTTAAAAAAGCAAAGCCAAGTAAAGATTGTGCATCAAAATATCAAGCACACCCACGAATTTATACCTTCTTTTTCATTGGGCGACAGAACGCGATCATTTTTAAAAATTCAAGATGGATGCGACTACTTTTGCACCTTTTGCACCATACCACTAGCTAGAGGAAAAAGTCGTAATGCAGGTATTGACAAAACCGTATTTGAAGCAGAGCGCATTGCTAAAACAGAGGTAAAAGAAGTTGTCCTTACTGGAGTTAACATTGGTGATTTCGGTCAAGGTGGAGATGAAAATTTCTTTGGTCTAATACAAGCACTTGACAAAGTGGATGGAATAGAGCGATACAGAATTTCATCGATTGAACCAAATTTATTATCCAATGAAATAATAGAGTTTTGTTTAAACGAGGCCAAGCGATTTGTACCCCATTTTCATATACCGCTGCAAAGCGGATCAGATGTCATTTTGGAAAAAATGCGCAGAAAATACAAAACAGCACTTTTTGCAGACAGAATTGCACAGATAAAAAAGTTTAATCCCAATACGTGTATCGGAGTTGATGTTATTGTTGGTTTTCCTGGAGAAACAAATGAAGATTTCTTGGCAACAGTAGATTTTCTAAAATCATTGGATATCTCTTATTTACATGTATTTACTTATTCTGAAAGAGCCAATACTGGGGCGCCAAAACTCGGGGCAAAAGTACCTATGGAAGTGCGCCGAGAACGAAGTAAAATTCTACATCTACTATCGGACAAGAAAAAAAGTAACTTTTACAATTCTCAAATTGGCATGACCAAAACCGTTCTTTTTGAACAAGACAACAACGATGGATGGCTGCATGGTTTTACAGAAAATTATGTCAAAGTCAAAACACCGTTTTCCAGCCATTTGGTCAATCAATTGTGTAGTATTCAACTTACAGAAATTGATAGAGATGGCCTCATGAAATGCAACATTCTTACTAACTTTGCATAGCCGAATAGTTTTACGCAAATGAGCACCACCTATATTACGCGTCGCGAATCCTTCAATGCCGCCCATAAACTTTGGCGATCAGATTGGTCTGAAGAGAAAAATTGGGAGGTTTTTGGCAAATGTGCCAATCACAATTGGCATGGCCACAACTTTGAATTATGGGTTACAGTTAAGGGAACCCCTAATAAAGACACTGGTTTTGTAATCAATCTAAAACTTTTGAGTCATTTAATTAAAATGCATGTCATTGAAGTCTTAGACCATAAAAATTTAAATCTGGACGTTTCTTTTCTCTCGGGAAAGATGGCTTCAACGGAAATTCTTGCCAAAGAAATTTGGGATATTTTAACTCCTCATGTCAAAGAGAATGGAGGAGAATTGGCAAAAATTAAACTTGTTGAAACAGAGAATAACTTTGTTGAATATTATGGTGGAAAAGATCCATTCTAAAAATGGTGGCGACACCAACTTAAATTAAATATGTTGGAAAATAAAAATCTTGAACATTTATACAAAAAAGTATTGGGGGAACTTGGAGAAGACCCAAACAGGGAAGGACTTATAAAAACGCCAGAACGCGTAGCAAAAGCCATGCAATTTCTTACCAATGGTTATGATCAAAATCCAGATGAAATTCTTGAAAGTGCACTCTTTCATGAAGATTACTCCGAAATGGTGATAGTAAAGGAAATCGAAGTTTTTTCAATGTGCGAACATCATATGCTCCCATTTTTTGGCAAGGCGCATGTGGCATATATTCCGGATGGAAAAATCGTAGGATTAAGTAAAATACCAAGAGTAGTGGATGCCTTTGCAAGGAGACTACAAGTACAAGAAAGGCTCACCTTGGAAATACGAGATGCAATTCAAAAAACTTTATCTCCTAAAGGCGTAGCAGTAGTAATGGAATGTGCGCACATGTGCATGCAAATGCGTGGTGTTCAGAAACAACATTCAGTAACCACTACTAGTGCATTTACGGGAATATTTATGACCAACGATGCAACAAGAAAAGAATTCATTAATTTAGTTCAAAACAAAATTCATTAATAATGGAAAATATCAATTACTCAAATAACGAAGCACTGAGCCAAGATTACGCCCGTGACTTCATTAAAAGCGTTTACACTTATATGTTTACGGCATTAACCATCTCAGGTGTACTTGCCTATATGGTTGGAACCGACAAGGTTTTATTCAATGATCTATTTATCGGTGCTAGTGGCGATTTTAATTGGACCTTTTATATCATTCTTTTTGCACCGTTAATCCTGTCATTTGTTATGGCTGGTGGCCTCAATCGCTTCTCTTATCAAACATTATTGATACTATTTATTGTTTATTCTGCACTCATGGGGCTCAGTCTTTCAGTGCTTTTCATTGGTTACGAAATAGGCACGCTAGGTACAACATTTTTACTGACAGCTGGATCATTTGGATTTATGGCCCTACTCGGATATACAACCAAAACAGACCTCACCAAATTTGGAAGCTTACTTTACATGCTGCTTTTTGGTGTAATTATTGCCAGTTTAATCAATATGTTTGTAGGGAGTGAAGGCTTTGATTATGTTATTTCACTTGTTGCAGTTTTCATTTTTACGGGTCTTGTTGCTTATGAAATGCAAATGATCAAAAACATGGCGCATCAAGCCCAAATGGATGGAACACTGCGTCAAAAATTGGCATTATTTGCAGGATTTCAGTTGTATTTAACTTTTGTTAATTTATTCTTGTCTTTATTGCGCCTATTGGGCAATCGGAATTAAAAGAATTATTATTTTTGGAGCTCAAAATCACATTATGTCAGACAATTTTTTTGAAGGATCCACAGCTGCCGTTGGTACGATAATTACAATTGCTCTTTTGAGTATTATCGTTTCAATTCTTATTTGGGGTTAATTTCAAAGCTAAACTAATATGCCGTTTAACACCTTATTTTCATGGTGGATTGGTCGGCGTATGGATCGCATTAATGACTATCGCGAGAACGCCTTAGAAAATCAAGAACGCACCCTTTCCTTCCTGTTGTTAGAAGGAGCACAAACTGTTTTTGGAAAAAAACATGCATTGGGCAATATAAGCAATTATAAGGAGTTCAAAAAGCAAGTACCGTTAAATGATTATGGGACTTTAAAACCTTACATAGACAGGGCTATTGAAGGTGAAACAGACCTACTTTGGCCTGGCGCAACAAAATGGTTTGCAAAATCCTCTGGCACTACCGCTGATCGCATTAAGATTCTTCCTGTTACAGAGAGTTCTCTTTTGGAAAATCACTATGCCGGTGGCAAAGATTTACTGGCCCAATACTATCACAACTATGCGGATAGAAAACTCTACAATGCAAAACACTTAATTGTAGGTGGTAGTGGAAAAATTGAACAGCATAGCCATGGTGTTTTTATAGGTGATCTATCGGCGATAATCATCAATAATTTGCCCATATGGACAGAATTGCGACGTACGCCAAAAAAAGAAATTGCCCTGCTTGAAAATTGGGAAGAAAAGCTCGATCGTATGGCCGAGTCAATTCTAGATCAAAACATATGTATTATAGCGGGTATGCCAAGTTGGACGCTTTTACTTTTAGAGAAAGTAATACAAAAAAGTAAAAAGCAGCGCATTGCAGAAGTTTGGCCAAATCTAGAATTATACATACATGGTGGCATGTCATTGGATCCATATAAAAAGGCATTTGAAACAATAATTGGAAATCCTCAAATGCATTACGTAGAAAATTACAATGCATCAGAGGGTTATTTTGGGCTCCAAGACCAAAAAGATGCCAAAGATTTATTGCTACTTTCAAATTCTGAAGTTTTCTTTGAATTCATTCCTATGCATGCCTATGAGGGCCTAAATTCTAAAGAGGTTGTCTCATTAGAAAAAGTAGAACTTTACACAGATTATGCCATGGTTATCACAACCTCTGCTGGCTTATGGCGCTATATTATTGGAGACACAATTAAATTTACACAAACCAATCCGTACAGGTTTGTTGTAAGTGGAAGAACTTCTCATTATATCAATGCCTTTGGAGAAAAACTTATTATCGAACATGCAGATATTGCCATTAGTAAAACATGCCAGGTTCATCATGCACAAATTAGAGAATATACGGTAGCGCCTCAATTCTATAACAACAAATTCATTGGGGCACATCATTGGCTCATTGAATTTGAAAAAAATCCGAAAAACTTAAATGAATTTTTAAAAACCTTAGATGAACAATTAAAACTTGTCAATGCAGACTATGAAGCAAAGCGTAAGGGCAATTTAAATATTGCTTTTCCGTTATTAACTGTAGTTGAGCAGGGAACTTTTCACAGATGGTTGAAGAAAAAAGGCAAACTTGGCGGACAACATAAAATACCGCGCTTACTCAATGACGATAAAATATTAAAAGAAATTATGGCTTGCCGATGAAATACATCATTATTTTTCTGATTTCATTCGTTTATAGTGGGTTTTGGAGTCAATCTTGGGTCAAGGAAAAAGTGCTCACATTAAAAGACAGCAGTCATTCATGGACGAGCGATGAATGGGGCCAACTCTATCAATGGAAAGACAATTCCGTTTGGTTTTTACAGGATTTAAATTCCACCTATTTTCAGCAAACATTCAAATCACTTGGCCAAATTAGTTCCTTACAACCTATTAATGGATTGCGTTCATTTATTTTTGCCGAGAACCAACAGCTGTTAGGCATTTTAGACAATACGCTGGAAGTCAAGGACGGTTTTCTAGCTTTCTATGATTTCAATCTCTCAAACATAACGCGAATTGCCAAAAGTGCAAGACCAGATTTTATTTGGTTATTTGATGCGTATAGAGAGCGCCTTATATTATTTAATATCAATACCCTTGAGATAACTCAAATTGTAGACAATTGTTTTGAGGGCTTAGCTGAAAACCAAATCATTAATTTTTTTGAATACGGACAAAACCTAATTTGCCTTTTAAGTGACGGGAGGGTATTCAAATTTGATCAAAATTTAACTTTAATATCGAAAGATTCCATTGCATCAGAAAAGCAAATTTTTGGATTCCAAAATGAATTATGGCTGCTTGATTCTGACACCTTATATCCATTAAATTCCCAGTGGAAATATCCTCCAATTGTACTGCCTACTCCATCTTTTGATGACATACAAATTTTACAAGAGCATCTATATCTGCAGCATGGTTCAAAAATAGATGTTTTTAGTTTGAAAATGTAAGGCATTTGATTTGAAATTTCAGTTGATTTATCGTACTTTAGTCTTTTAAAATAAATGTCTATGCACGTCGCAATTGCCGGAAATATTGGCTCGGGAAAAACTACTTTAACCAATTTGCTTTCAAAGCATTACAACTGGGAAACCCATTTTGAAGACGTGGACCAAAATCCTTATTTAAACGATTTCTATCACGATATGCAGCGTTGGTCGTTCAACTTGCAAATCTATTATCTCAATAGCCGATTTACTCAAATTCAAGAAATTCAAGAATCAACACAAACGGTAATTCAAGATAGAACAATTTATGAAGATGCTTTCATTTTTGCGCCGAACCTCCATTCGATGGGGCTTATGACTACGCGTGATTTTGAAAATTATTTTTCGTTGTTCAACCTTATGGATTCTTTTGTATCTGCTCCTGATTTACTCATTTACTTGCGCGCTAGCGTGCCTACATTAGTTTCGCAAATACAGCAGCGTGGTCGTGATTATGAAGAGAGCATTAGACTTGATTACTTAAAAAGACTTAATGAACGCTATGAAGCATGGATTTCTACCTATGACAAAGGTAAGTTGCTCATCATTGACGTAGATAACAACCGCTTTCCTGATAACCAAGAAGATTTAGGTAAAATCATCAATGCCATAGATGCCGAAATCAACGGATTATTCTAAAATGACAGTCATTACTGGAGCTGCCGGCTTTATAGCCAGTTATTTAGCAAAGGCACTCAATGAAGCAGGTCACACCAAACTTATATTAGTGGATGACTTTTCAATTGAAAGTAAAAAACGAAATTGGACTAAGCTTCAATTTGAACATTGTATTGATCGCGAAGCATTTTTGCCTTGGTTCGTCGAAAACAGTCAATCAATTAACTGTGTCTTTCATTTGGGCGCACGCACAGACACAACTGAGAAAAGCCAAGAAATACTCGATCATTTAAATTTGCATTATAGCCAAACCATTTGGCAAATTTGCAGTCAAGCAAAAATCCCCTTGATTTATGCGAGTAGTGCGGCAACTTATGGCCTTGGTGAATTTGGCTACAAAGACGAACATAGCCTCAGTAGTAATTTGCAACCACTTAATTTATACGGAAAATCTAAGAACGATTTTGATATTTGGGCTTTGGCTCAAAAGAGCGCGCCGCCTCAATGGTATGGGCTAAAATTCTTTAACGTCTACGGCCCCAACGAATACCACAAAGGGCGCATGGCAAGTGTAGTGTTCCACACTTTTAATCAAATCAAAGAAAAGGGATCCATGCAACTTTTTAGATCCCATAATCCGAACTATAAAGACGGCGAGCAGCTCAGAGACTTTGTTTACGTGAAAGACGTGGCCAAAGTTTGTCAGTTTTTAATGCGCAATCTTCCAAAAAGTGGGCTCTATAATTTAGGATCTGGCACAGCACGCACCTTCTATGATTTGGCTCGCCTCACTTTTGAAGCTTTGGATTTAGCGCCCCAAATTACTTTCATTGACACTCCACTCGATATACGAGATAAATACCAATACTTCACTGAAGCAGACATGAGTAAGTTACTTAAAATTGGCTATAATGAAGGCTTTCATTCATTAGAGGAAGGCGTTAGCGATTACGTTAAAACACACCTTGGCAAAGAATTGTAATTTGACTTTACGATCAAAAATATATTTAGATAAAAAAAGCCCCGCAATTGCAGGGCTTTTTTAAAATGTTCTTTGTTGTAATTATTCGCTAACCACTTCAAATTTAAAGCTCTGCTTCACACCTTTGTAAAGGTTGGCTTCGGCTTCGAATGAACCAAGTTCACGGATCGGCTCATCTTTGATTTTCAATGATTTGCGGTCTACTTCAAAACCAGCACCGCGAAGTGCTTCAGCAAGTTGGACAGTATTAATTGATCCGAAGATTTTACCATTTTCACCAGCTTTTGTGGCTATGCTGATAGAAACATCAGCAAGTTTTGCTGCAACTTCTTGAGCCTCTGCCAACATTTTTGATTCTTTGTGTGATTTTTGTCGCATCACTTCTTCATGCGCTTTTTTAGCACTAGTTGTCGCCAAAATTGCATAGCCTTGAGGAATAAGGAAATTACGTCCATATCCAGGCTTTACAGTTACCACCTCATTGGCGTAACCAAGTTTATCTACATTTTTCTTTAGAATGACTTCCATGATTTCTCAATTAATTCGTTCAACAATGACTTATTTCAACATGTCGCCAACATATGGCATTATAGCAAGGTGACGCGCACGTTTAATCGCTTTGTTGACACGTTTTTGATACTTTGCAGAGGTACCAGTAATGCGACGCGGTAAAATCTTACCTTGTTCGTTAACTAATTTCAATAAGAAATTAGCGTCTTTATAGTCGATGAATTTTATTCCGCTCTTCTTAAAGCGGCAATATTTCTCCTTTTTAATATCGATGTTAATCGGAGTAAGGTAACGGATATCGTTTGACATTTCTCGTTAATTTTTTAATGGGTTATACAATAATTAGGCAGTTGCTCCAGCTTTTGCACGGCGTTTGTCAGCGTATGCAAGGTGATCGACATCCATTTTAACAGTTAAGAATCGAAGCACACGCTCATCGCGCTTCATCATCAATTCATAATCTGCAACCACGTTGCCTTCAGCTTCAAATTCAGCAAGAAAATAAAATCCTGTTGATTTTTTCTGGATTGGGTATGCCAATTTGCGCAAACCCCAGCTCTCCGAATGCTTGATTTTACCTCCTTTAGAAGTGATCTCGCCTTCGAATTTCTGTACTGCTTCCTTTGCCTGTTCATCAGACAAAACGGGAGTTAAAATGAAAACAGTTTCGTAAGAATTCATAAGGTTAAACTTTAATTTATTAAACTTTTGGGGTGCAAAGATACGAAGAAAGTCTATAAATACAATATATTTTTACATTTTACTTACCTTTACTCAATGCCCTACTTCACACAAGACTACCTCGATTTTTTCAAAGAACTAGCGGCCAATAACCATAAAGAATGGTTTGATGCCAACCGAAAGCGCTATGAAACAAATGTTAAGGAACCTTTTAAGGCCTTTACCCAGCATTTAATCGATGCATTGGCAAAGAAGGAACCAGTTTTCAAGGACCTGAAAGCCAGTGAATGCATTTTTCGCATCAATCGGGATATCCGTTTTTCAAAAGACAAAACGCCTTATAAAACGATGTGTTCTGCAGTGATATCACCTAATGGCAAGAAAAGTAGCTCTATTCACGGCATTTATTTTGAACTAACTCCGGAGCACGTTCGGGCTTATGGCGGCGTGTATGAAATTGATAAAGATGATTTGTATGCCCTGCGAGAAGGTATTGCCACTGAACTCGACACCTTTCAAAAGTTAATAAACAACAAGGATTTCAAAGAATTATTTGGTGCCATCCATGGCGAAAAGAATAAGAAAATTGATAAATATTTTCAAGATGCGGCTACCAAAGAACCCTTGCTTTTCAATAAGCAGTTTTATTTTTATAGCACTTTTGAAGCAGAAAGTATTTTAGATCCTGAGTTAGATCAATTACTTTTGAAGTGTTATGAGGTCGGTAGACCACTCGAATTATTTTTCAATCAGTTTATTCAACGCACATGAAACTTTTTTTATCACTTGTAATTTTCACTTTAGCAATTGTCAGCTACGGACAAAAAAAATCATTTGACCTCAAAGAATCTGTTCTAAAACAACGCGCACTTTGGCCTACACGCATCAATAATTTTCAATGGATACCTCAAAGCGATGCCTATTCGTTTTGTAGTGCAGATTGGCAGTCATTGCAGTCTAGTAGTGTGTCTTCAGAAAAATCATTGGAGCTCACTAGCGTAAATGAAATAAATGAAAAACTCAACACATCATTTGCACATTTGGGTTTTACCAAGTGGATTGACAAGGAAACGCTAGAAATTTCAGACGGTGGCAGTGTATTTGCACAATACAATGTGGTGAATAAAAGTGGTTTAGTTTTCCAAATAAATTCTGCTGCAGAAAACACGCATTTTCATAGTGCCTCAAAAAGAGCTGCCTACACAATTGATAATAATTTATTTGTGGATGGCCGTGCCGTAACGAAAAATAAAGACAAAAATATTGTTTCAGGACAAAGCTTTGCGCGCAATGAGTTTGGTATATCAGAAGGGATTTTTTGGTCATATTCAGGTGCTTTTCTAGCATTTTACCAGAAAGATGAAAGTGCAGTGCATGACTATCCCCTACTCGATATCAACCAAACTCCAGGTGCAGTGAGGTTTATCAAATATCCTATGGCAGGGCAAGCATCTGAAAAACCACGTTTGGGCATTTACAACTTAAAAACAAAAAAAACGGTTTTTATCAAGCCAATTTCTGGTGAAGATTCGTATTTAACTAATGTTGCTTTCACCCCTAGTGAAAAGTATCTTTTGGTTGCAGAAGTCAATAGAGACCAAAACCACATGTGGCTTTATTTATATGACTTGAAAGGCAAACTGGTGCGCACCCTTTGGGAAGAGCAAAACGACAAATGGGTAGAACCAGAACACCCAGCTTTTTTCCCAAATTCTAATTCAGATAATTTTCTTTGGATTTCAGAAAAGAATGGTTTTAACAATCTCTATTTAGTTGACATCAATGGTGAATATATCAAGCCAGTTACTGCAAATAAATTCGTACTCAAAGAAATCTTAAAAGCAAGCGCTGATGGCTCTAAAATCTATTACAGCGCTACAGGACCTAACCCATGTAATACGCTCATCTATGAATGCGATTTAAACGGCAACAATCGCCTACTGACCCAAGCTGAAGGCAACCACCGTTTTGAGCTTTGTGATATGGGTACGTATTATTATGACGGATATAGCAGCCTTGAAACACCAAATTCAGAATATATCTGGACCTTAAACGGTAAAATGGCCAAGATGCTTATGGTTTCGGTAGATAAATTAGCCGATTACAACATCGGAAGTACAGAAATTGGCAATATCAAAGCGAAAGACGGCTCGGCGCTTTATTACCGAATGATCAAGCCTTCAGATTTTGATGCATCTAAAAAGTATCCTGTTCTCGTATACGTTTATGGAGGACCACATGCTCAGATGGTAACAAATAGTTATTTAGCAGGCGCTAATCTATGGATGCATTGGTTGGCAAATCAAGGTTACATCGTATTTACGCTCGATAATAGAGGTTCAGCAGAACGCGGTTTTGACTTTGAAAGTCAAATTCACCGTCAATTAGGTACCGTAGAAATGGAAGATCAACTCTCAGGGGTAGAATATTTAAAGACCCTACCTTATATTGATGGCAATAGATTTGCGGTTCATGGTTGGTCATTTGGTGGATTCATGACCACGTCATTGATGTTACGCCAAGCTGGAATTTTCAACGCGGGGGTTGCAGGTGGGCCTGTTACGGACTGGAAATTTTATGAGGTCATGTACGGAGAGCGCTACATGGACCGCCCCGAACAAAACCCTGAGGGCTACAGTGCCAATTCACTTTTAAACCATACACAAAATTTGAAAGGTAAATTATTACTCATTCATGGTACTATAGACGATGTGGTGTTAATGCAACATAACGAAGCCCTAATCAAATCGTTTATAGATAACGGTGTGCAGGCCGATTATTTTATTTATCCGATGCATCCACACAATGTTGGCGGAAAGGACCGTGCACATCTCATGGAAAAGGTATTGATGTATATCATTGAGAATAATAAGTAAAAGTAACCCCAATAAAAAAGGCGGCCTTATAGCCGCCTTTTCTCTTTCTTTGAAATCGCTAAATCTTACTTCTAAGGGTTGTCCAAGCACCTCCGTTATGCACGTTATAACCAGTTGCTTTCAATAGGCTTTTAGCACTTCCACTGCGCATCCCTGATGCACAACAAGTGATTATCGTTTTATTCTTTGGGATTTTTGCCAAATTAGATTGCAAAGATTGCAAGGGTATATTTAAAGCCCCTTTGATATGCCCACCTTTGTATTCTGCAGGGGTTCGTACGTCAATGATTACGGCCCCTTCATTGACTAACTCTGCGAAATTAACGCTAGTAGCGCCAAAAAGTTTTTTGAGTATTGACATGTCTTAATTTTGAGCAACTAAATAATTCACTTCCATCCACGAACCTCCGTTTTGGCAATCAACGCCAATAGATTGAAAATAATGTGTTGCCTGTCCTGAGCGGTTACCGGATGCACAACAAAAAATAATGGGTTGTGCCATAGCTTTAATTTCTTCAATTCGGCTTGTGATTTCTTGGAGCGGTATATTGACTGAACCCGCTACGTGGCCACCTGCAAACTCTGCACGTGTGCGCACATCAATGATTGTTTTTGACATTTTTTTTATTTTTTATTACACGTTCGAAAATAAATTGAAAGACACTACCTCCTAAAAGCAAACCAAACAAAATTGTTGCATATGGTGTACTGCGCAATGCGCAACCTGTAGTACATGGGAACATTAAAAAATAGATGTATCCTAGAAAACCACCAACTACATAGCCGATTGCTGTAAAGTAACGCTCAGTTTGAAGTATCTTTTTCATTTCGACTACAAAATTCATAACTTTCAATAAAATGATTTGTAGCCCATGTTACATTCAATAAAGCATTAGAATTAAATTACCTTTGTAAAAAATTTTCTTATGAAACATGTTACTTTAGCGGCTATTGAAAAAGCGATTGAGGTTGTAGATAATCTTTCAGATGATCAATTAGAACACATTACTGAGCGCTATGCCGATGCACAATCGGCCCTCCTTGGCTACGTAATGACCGCACCAGAAGAATATAAAAATGAAGAACTTGAGGGCCTATTGATCTACTATTTTTGCCTGATATTAGAAGCCTTTAAGCAAGATGGTATTGACTTAAACACGATTTCAGAAAAAGATATTGACGAAATGGAAGAACCATTTTTTGATATGCTCGACCAATATTTCGAAAGTGAAGACGAGGAAATAATTGAATCATTTTGCGACCAACCCAATTTAGCTCAGTTTATGGCAATGGAAGTTTCTGAAGAAGATGAAGACGGATCCTCACTTTCGGAAGAAACTGCCACCCAACTATTTATCGTAACCTTAGCTATGATTTGCTTGCTGAACAGAGCAATTGTTGCTTAAAATAAGAAGAATTAGTTATTTTTGCATGGGGTAAGTCTTTTACGACCAGCTCCCTCTGAATCCTCCAGGACAGGAATGTAGCAAAGGTATGAGGTTGTAGCGGTGCGATAAAAGTAGCTTACCCCATCTTTTTTTTTTGGCAAAATGAAAATTTCAGCTTCAATTTATTCTGATGCCTCACGCCCACTAAATAGGGTGATTAGTGATTTGGTGGCGCACCAAGTTGATATGTTACACATTGATTGCAATGATGATTTGAGTGTTTTTGAAGATATTAAACAAATTAGGGCACAATGTGATTTACCCTTGGATTTACACATTATAACAGAAGAACCTGAAAAATTTTATCCCTTTTTAATTGAAAACCCAGTCGAATATCTCACTTTTCAAGCTGAACCTTTAAAGGATATTCTAAAAATCCCTACACAAATAGATTCTAAAAAAGGAATCTCAATAATTACGCCAACAGCATTAGAAATTTTTGATGCATACAAAGATTTTGACTTTATATTAATTATGGCCACCATTCCAGGACAATCTGGCGGCAAATTTGACAATGAAAATTTTAATAAAATAAGAAATTTCAGAAAGCAGTACCCAAATAAATCAATTCATGTAGATGGTGGGGTCAATGCAGAGGTTTCGTTTATTTTAAGACAAATGGGGGTCAGTACAGCTGTTTCTGGGTCATATTTATTTAAGCAAGCCAGTGTTGGAAATGCGCTTATGAATCTCACCAAGCGCTCCATTGGTTCAGAATTTCGGGTAAAAGATTTCATGGTTCCAATTAATGAAACGCCACTATTTAAGCTTCAAGGAGCTACTATGCTCGAGGTACTTCAGTGCGTAGAATCCGGACAAATGGGTGTTGCAATGGCCATTGATGAGCAAAAAAAATTAGTTGGATTGTGTTCAAGTGCAGACATTAGAAAAGCACTGCTAAAAAATATCAATCAATTAGACAAACTCAGTGTGGAAACTATGATCAATTTCAATCCAATTTGTATTGAAGAAAATTCGACAGTCGTTGAATTGTTGAAATTGATAAAAAATAGCCCTTTTGCAGTCTTATATTTACCTGTAATTGACAACAATAAACGGCTTAAAGGAATTGTTCAGTTCTCAAACCTCATTAAAGCAGAATTATGATTATCGAACTTAAAGAAATTGCTCATGCTAAAGCGAGCGAACTTGCTAAAAGTGCAAAGGCATTTCATATCAGCTATCAAAACAAAGATTACTTAATTACTGCAAGTGGTCTAAAGGAAGTACCCACTGAGCTTCAAGCACATTGTTCGAATTATTGGGTTTTTGCCAATGATATTCAATTGGCCTCAAAAAAATTCCAAGAACAAAAAAGAGAAGTTTCCTTTGGAAAAATAAGAATTGGAGGAAACACTAAACAAACGTTGCTGATTGGTGGTCCTTGTTCGGTAGAATCAGAAGAACAAATTCGTGGCGCTGCCCAATTACTAGTTTCAATGGGGCTAAGCACGCTACGGGGTGGCGCTTACAAACCGCGAACCAGCCCCTACTCTTTTCAGGGAATGGGCCTGGAGGGCTTGCATCTGTTGGCTAAAATGCGTGAAGAATATGGACTTAACGTTATAACTGAAGCCCGAGATGCTACGCATATAGATGAAATTATAGCACACACAGATATTATTCAAGTTGGTGCCAAAGCGATGTACGATCAGGGAATTTTAAGAGCTTGTGCCAAAACCAAAAAACCTGTTTTAATTAAAAGAGGTTTTGGGACCACTTTGCAAGAATTTGTGCAAGCTGCGGAATTTGTTTTATCGGGTGGAAATCCAAATGTAATCTTGTGCGAACGCGGTATCCGAACGTTTGAAACAGGTACCAGATTTACCTTAGATTTATGTGGTGTTGCTTGGCTGCAGGAGCATACCAACTTACCGATCATTTTAGACCCTTCACACGCAATGGGCTACGCTTATGGCGTGAATCCACTAGCACGCGCTTGCGTTGCGATGGGCATAGATGGATTACTTATTGAAACACATCCTAATCCAATACTGGCCAAATCAGATGCTTCACAGCAATTGGATTACCCGGCGTTCAAAGAATTATTTGAGGACATAAAAAAAGTAGCTCAAAGTGTTGGATATCAAATAGTTTAATCATGATACTTGAATTAAATATTAAAGGAATTTGTAAGACAAATGGTTTAGAATTTGACGACTTTTTGGCAGATCTCGATGTTGAAAATGTGCATGAACTTACGCTTTATGACCTTGAGGCTATATGCGAAGAATACGACCTCGATATGCAAGCACTTCTTTTTAAACCCTTGTTTTCTCAAAGCAAGTTAGACAAGAAAATCAAAGATCTTAAGATGCTCGTTTTGGATGTCGATGGCGTACTTACAGATGGAGGTATGTATTTTTCAGAAAATGGAGATCAAATGAAGCGCTATCATACACACGATGGTCTAGCGCTTTTGGAATTAAGTAAATCGAAAAAAATTTCTCTCGGTATAATTTCTTCTGGTTTTACAACCAACATGGTGCAAGAACGCGCCAAAATGTTAGGGATTGAGCACGTCTATGTTGGACGAGCCGCTAAATTAGATATTCTAAAAGATTGGTGTGCTAACCTAGGTTTTACACTAAGCGAAGTTGCCATGATTGGTGATGATCTCAATGATCTTTCAATAATGCAAGCTGTTGGCCTTTCAGTCTGCCCGTCTTCGGCTGTAAGCCAAGTAAAAAGCGTCTGTGACATAGTGCTTAATAAAAAAGGTGGAGATGCTTGCGTACGGGAATTTATCGACAATTATTTAAATTAAGAATCTAAATTCCAATGTCCATCATCAACATAGGAATCATTCGCGAGGGTAAAATACCACCTGATTTTAGAGTGCCTCTAAATCCCGCACAATGCATTAAACTTCAACAGCAATTTGCTAATGTCCGCATCACAGTACAAAGAAGTCCTATACGTTGTTTTGCAGACCATCAATATGCTGAGCTAGGAATTTGCGTCCAAGAAGATTTAAGCCATTGCGATATCATACTTGGGGTTAAGGAAGTGCCCAAAGAGGCCCTAATTGCCAACAAAACTTATCTTTTCTTTTCACACACAATCAAAAAACAAAGCTACAATCAGGCTTTACTTCAAGAAATAGTTAGAAAAAAAATTCGTTTGATAGATTATGAAGTATTGAAAAATACCCATAACAAACGCGTAATCGGTTTTGGACGTTATGCAGGCATTGTTGGCACCTACAATGCTTTTTTAGCCTATGGCCTTAAAACAGGTCTTTATGCACTTAAAGCAGCACATCTTTGTTCCGACCGCACAGAGGTAGAAAAGGAACTAAAAAAAGTCATTCTTCCAAAAAACTTCAGGGCTACCTTAACTGGCTTTGGACGCGTGGGTAACGGCGCACGTGAAATTTTAGCCCTTCTACCTATTAAGGAAGTAAGCGATGAAGCTTATATAAATCAAACCTTCGAAGAACCTGTTTTTACTCACCTAGATACACACCAATATTTTGAACGATCAAAAGACGGCGGTTTTGATAAATCTGAATTCTACGCAAAGCCTGATTTATACAAGAGTAAATTTGGTCAATTTGCACACAATAGCGAACTATACATCCCATGTCATTATTGGTCTGCTAAATCACCAAAAATTTTAACTCAAGCCATGTTAAAATCGCCTAAATGCAAACTTAAAGTGGTGGCCGATATTTCCTGTGACGTCAAAGGCCCTATTGCTTGTACAATTCGTTCAAGTAAAATTGGAGCCTCAATTTATGGCTATAACCCGATGACAGATGGTGAAGTTGATTTCATGCAAGACAATGCTATTGCAGTTATGGCCGTAGATAATTTGCCTTGTGAATTACCTAAGGATGCATCGAGCGATTTTGGCGCAGAATTAATAAAACATGTTATTGACAACTTATTAGGACCAGATACAGAAAATATGATTTACGGCGCAACCATTACTACTAAGGACGGTAAACTCAATTCACCCTATGAATACCTAAGCAATTATGCCTTTAAATAAGAATTAATCAAGCCTATATTGTGGGGCTTGCTTTTTTATCTTGTTCTTTCATCAAGAAATACCAAAACAAGCCGGCAAGGAGAAAAGCTCCGGGTAAAATGAGCATTCCAATTCTTAAATTTTCATCAAAATAATCCGAAACACGACCAACCAATTCCGGAGACCACAAATCGCCAAAAGCATGTATCATAAAAATACATATGGCCATTGCTGAAGCGCGCATGTTGGGCGCAACACTTTCAACAATTACAGTATTTATTGGGCCTGTTGATTGAAATAAAAATATCAATGAAATGGCAATGCATACCATACTCAACAAAGTATTTTCAGTTAAAAAAGAAACAAACGAAAATGGTACTGCAATCAAAACTGAAATCAATAGCAATTTTGAATAACCAGAAGCGCTTGTCTTTCTCCACTTATTTGCAAAATAACCCCCGACAATTGTTCCCAAAATTCCTCCAATCACCAAGGTCGGACCTAAAAACAAAGAAGCATCAGCGATATCCATGCCGTGTACACGACTTAAAAATGCAGGGCCCCAAAACGAAAATGCACCCATTGCAAATGTGTAAAATATATAACCAAGATTTACAAATAAATATTCGCGATTTGAAAATAAAGTCCAAAGATGTTTAAAGGATATTTTTTCCTTAACCTCGCCCCCTTCTTCACTCTGTCCGCGCTTGGGCTCTGGGATAAAAAACAATAATAATGCTAAGAAAAAACCGGGAATTCCAGTAATGAAAAATGCACTTCGCCATCCTAATTTTGCAGCGATTATACCGCCAAGAGCAAAACCTAAAGCGGCCCCAAGCGGTACGGCGAGAGAATAAATAGTGATTGCTTTGTTTCGTTTTTTGGCCTCAAATGCATCAGAAATTACCGCAGGACCAATTGCTCCAAAACTCGCCTCACCCAAGCCTACCAAGACCCTACAAAAAATCATAAAAGAAAAACCTTGCGCAAAACCAGTAAGACAAGTACCTAAACTCCATCCAATGACGCCAATGGCCATCAACTTTTTGCGCGAAAGGCGATCACCCAAAAATCCAAAAATAGGTGAGGTTAGAAAATATCCCAACATGAATGCTGTGGCCATTCTTCCCATATCGCCATCATTTTTAATGTGCAATTCTGCTTTAATAGGTTCTAAAACAGCCGATAAGACATAGCGATCTAAAAAGTTGAATAAGTTAACAACGGTTAGGACAATTAGTACGCGATTTGCACCGAGCATCGTCGTTCCTTTTTTAAAGGCCATGGCATCTTCATTCATAAATACAAACTTAACCAAATACCACATACTCCTCTTAATTTATTGAAACTTGTCCTATATTTCTTTGAGATATATGGGATTGAGGTAGTTTTTGAATTAATTTTGCAGTACTATGACCTTACAAAAGATAATAGAAACCGTTTGGGATAACCGAAATTTACTTTCAGAGCAACAATACATCTCAGCCATTGAACAAGTTATTGAGCAACTTGACAAGGGTCTTTTGCGCGTTGCACAACCACTTGAAGACGGATCATGGCAAGTAAATGAATGGGTTAAAAAAGCAGTTGTACTTTATTTTCCTATCAGACACATGCAAACTATAGAGGTTGGTCCGTTTGAATTTCACGACAAAATGGCCTTAAAAACAAATTACAAAGAATTAGGTGTAAGGGTTGTCCCACATGCTGTTGCGCGCTACGGGGCTTTTATTGCACCTGGCGTTATCATGATGCCTTCTTATATAAATATTGGTGCTTATGTCGATGGTGGAACAATGGTAGATACTTGGGCTACCGTAGGAAGCTGTGCGCAAATTGGAAAAGATGTTCATTTAAGTGGCGGCGTTGGCATTGGTGGCGTTCTAGAACCATTGCAGGCGGCACCCGTTATAATTGAAGACGGCGCTTTTATTGGATCAAGATGTATAGTAGTAGAAGGCGTACGGGTATCAAAGCAGGCGGTTTTAGGTGCAAATGTAGTTTTGACAAAATCTACAAAAATTATCGATGTAACTGGTCCTAAACCAATTGAAATGACGGGAATTATTCCCGAAAGGGCAGTTGTTATTCCGGGGTCCTATACAAAACATTTTGAAGCCGGTGACTATCAAGTTCCTTGTGCACTTATTATTGGAAAACGAAAAGCTTCAACCGATTTAAAAACTTCACTTAATGAAGCACTTAGAGAACATAATGTAGCGGTTTAAATTGAATACACATGCATCTTTGGAATACTTTTGATAAAGAAACATTAGAAAAACACCTCGCTGAAATTGGGCATAAGTATATTACGATCTCATTTTATCAATATGCTCATATAAGTGACCCCAAAGCCTTCCGTGACCATTTGTACAAAACTTGGATGGCCTTGGACATCGTTGGTAGAACTTATGTTGCAACAGAAGGTATCAATGCGCAAATAGCTGTACCTAAAGTTAATTTGAGTCGATTTCGTGAGCTCCTTTATCAAATTGAATGTTTAAATGGAGTGCGCTTAAATTTTGCAGTAGAAGAAAAACAAGACGAATTTTCATTTTTAAAATTGAAAATCAAAGTGCGATCTAAAATTTTAGCAGACGGGCTCAACGATGCTACTTTTGATGTAACCAAAAAAGGAGTTCATTTAGATGCTCAAGCATTTAATGATTTAACCAACGACCCCAACACGCTCTTAATTGATTTTAGAAATCATTATGAATGGGAAGTTGGCCACTTTGAAGGAGCAATTCTGCCCGATGTTGATACATTTAGAGAATCACTTCCATTTATAGAGAATACTGTTTTAAAAGGCAACGAGGATAAAAATATAGTCATGTATTGTACCGGTGGTGTTCGTTGTGAGAAAGCATCGGCATGGTTTAAGCACCGCGGATTTAAAAACGTACATCAACTTGAGGGTGGAATTATTAAATATGCAAATGACTGTAAAGAAAAAGGACTGAAAAATAAATTTATTGGTAAAAACTTCGTCTTTGATGAACGTCGAGCAGAACGCATCACCTCCGATATAATTGCAATTTGTCATCAATGCGGGACACCAGCAGATAATCATACTAATTGCGCCAATGAAGCTTGTCATTTATTGTTCATCCAATGTGATAGCTGCAAAACAAAAATGGAAAATTGTTGCAGCGATGCTTGCATAAATGTGATCCATTTACCAATTGAAGAGCAAAAAAAATTGCGCAAAGGCAAAAACCTTAGCAATCTAATTTATAAAAAAGGCCGATCTGAAGCCCTCCCCTTTCAAGATAAAAAAGAAAAACCACTTGCACTTGTAAATCAAGCACTTAAAAACTCTAATTCATGACTTTATTTATTCATTGGGCAGTCGATTCCCAATTAATTGACGGATGGCAAACCCCAAATATGTATGGATTGCTTTTTGTTAGTGGGATTATTTTAGGCTATTTCGTTATCCGCAAAATGTTTCGGGCTGAAAAAATTGAAGACAAAGTGCTCGACACATTGGTTACCTATATGGTTATCTCTACAATAGTAGGTGCAAGACTTGGACATGTGTTGTTCTACGGACCATATTGGGATAAAATAGAAAATGGCCATGTGGTGGAGACTGGTTATTTCTCGCATCCGGCAGATATTTTAAAAATTTGGGAAGGAGGCTTGGCTAGCCATGGTGCCGCAATTACCATTTTACTGGCATTATTTATATTTTCTAAAAGCGTCTCCAAGAAGCCCTATATTTGGATTTTAGACCGAATTGCAGCGCCTATTGCCATAGCTGGCACTTTCATACGATTAGGAAATTTAGTAAATCATGAATTGGTGGGCTATGTTAGCGATGTGCCATGGGCTTTCGAATTCCAATATTATAAAAATGAATTTGGAATGTTCGATCCATCGCCGCGCCATCCGGCACAACTCTATGAAGCGATTTGTTATTTTATTTCCTTTTGGATTTTAATGTATTTGTACTTCAAACTTAAAAAATGGCAACAACCTGGTTATGTTTTTGGTAGCTTTTTGATTCTTATTTTTGGCGCACGTATTATTTGCGAGTTTTTCAAATTGGGTCAGACTGCTAGAGATTTCACACTACCACTTAATACAGGTCAGCTCTTGAGTATTCCACTTGTACTATTGGGAGTTTATTTGATATATAAGGCAAAGAAGAGCAGTGCTACACCAACCTAAAGAATTAAGTTAGTACCCTTGTTTAAAAATTAAAAAAGTTATCAAATACACGCTTAGTGTTATAATGACAAATTGAACAGTTTTAGTGAATCATTTGTATATTTGTGACCGATAAATTCTTAAGTTATGTGCGCCAAAGCGGTTAAAAATTCAGAGAAACCAAAGTTTTCAAAAGATACTTACGTAAAGTGGTACAAAGACATGCTTTTAATCCGAAAATTTGAGGATAAAACGGGTCAGCTATACATTCAACAAAAATTTGGGGGTTTTTGCCACCTTTATATTGGTCAAGAAGCCATTGTTGTAGGTACCGCAAGCGCCTGTAAGCCTGATGATAAGCACATGACAGCCTATCGAGATCATGCGCACCCATTGGCCCTTGGCACAGATCCACGCGTTTTGATGGCAGAGCTTTATGGGCGTTCCACGGGCTGTTCAAAAGGTAAAGGCGGATCAATGCACTTTTTTGACAAAAAAGTAAATTTCATGGGTGGTCACGGAATTGTAGGTGCCCAAATTGGCATGGGGGCTGGTGTTGCCTTTGCAGAAATGTATAAAGGCACGAAAAACATTGCAGTAGTCTCAATGGGAGATGGAGCTGTTCGACAAGGAATGCTTCATGAAACCTTCAATATGGCAATGAATTGGAAAATACCAGTCATTTTTATCATTGAAAACAACAATTACGCCATGGGTACTTCTGTAGAGCGTACAACAAACGTAACAGACTTATCTCAAATTGGGTTGTCATATGGTATGCCTTCTAAGGTTGTCAATGGTATGCGCCCTGAAAGCGTTCACGAGGCTATTGAAGAGGCTGCTGATCGCGCACGCAGAGGTGATGGCCCCACGCTTTTGGATATAAGAACCTATAGATATAAAGGTCATTCAATGTCTGATCCTCAAAAATACCGAACCAAAGATGAGGTTGCCCAATGGATGGAACAAGATCCAATCGAACATTGTTTAAGAATTATCAAATCCCAAAAGTGGCTCACCGAGAAAGAACTGGAGGAAATTGATATATGGGTTAAAAAAGAGGTTGATGAATCTGTTGTTTTTGCAGAAAATTCTCCTTATCCCGAGGCACATGAACTCTATGAGGATGTTTATGTGCAAGCAGATTATCCATATATAAAAGAATATTAAATAAAAAAGACATGGCTGAAGTAGTTTACATGCCCAAATTAAGCGACACTATGACAGAGGGTGTTGTAGCAAGTTGGAATAAAAATGTTGGAGAATCCGTCAAATCAGGCGAAGTGCTTGCTGAAATTGAAACAGATAAGGCCACAATGGAATTTGAGTCTTTTTATGACGGTGTTTTATTGCACATTGGCGTACAAACAGGCCAAACTGCACCAGTAAATAGCGTTTTAGCTATTATTGGCCAAGCCGGAGAGGACATTTCTGATGCCCTTGCCAACGCAGCGCAAAACGCACCGGGAAGTGGAGCTGTTACATCAGAGACTCAAACTTCTGGTACAGAAGAAATTGCCGCTGCTCCAAAAGAACCATCTGCACCTAAAAATCTTGATGTTTCGGCGGCCACACCTGTAAGTGCTCCAGTTATATCGAATAGCGATAGGATATTGGCCTCTCCTTTAGCAAAAAAATTAGCCGCGGAACGTGGTATTTCAATAGAATCGGTTGCAGGAACAGGAGAAAACGGACGAATTGTAAAAAGAGATATCGATCATTATGTTCCTTACACACCTGCGGCTTCAAATTTTTCCTTCAATGCGGCTCCAGCGGGAACCGAATCGTTTACTGATGAGCCTGTATCTCAAATGCGAAAAACTATTGCACGAAGATTGGCCGAAAGTAAATTTACTGCTCCACATTTCTATCTTACCCTGGATATCAATATGGATGCAGCAATTGAAATACGTAAAGGACTCAACAGCATAGAAGGTGTTAAAGTTTCATTCAATGATCTGGTTATCAAAGCAGTTGCATCAGCGCTGCGCATGCACCCTGCAGTAAACAGTGCGTGGATGGGAGATTTCATTCGTCGAAATGACCATGTTAATATTGGTGTAGCTGTAGCTGTAGATGAAGGCTTACTCGTTCCAGTAGTACGATTTGCAGACACCAAAGGCTTAACGCAAATTGCCGCAGAAGTTCGCGATTATGCGCAAAAAGCCAAAGAAAAGAAATTGCAACCTAGCGATTGGGAAGGCAATACTTTTACTGTTTCAAACCTCGGCATGTTTGGTATTGAATCCTTTACAGCTATAGTAAATCCACCTGATTCATGTATCATGGCAATCGGTGGTATTAAAGAAGTGCCTGTTGTTAAAAACGGTCAAATCGCTATAGGAAACATCATGAAGGTTACTCTTTCGTGTGACCACCGTGTCGTTGATGGAGCGTTAGGCGCTGCGTTTTTACAGACCTTTAAAACTTATATGGAGCAACCCGCAGCAATGCTTTTATAAACCAAGTGGTTTATAAATCTTTGTGAATTGCGTGAATGTCATTGTGGTTGTCTTCAATTCTGTCTTTTACGATTTGGATGGTCTTGGCCAATATGATTAATTCGGGGTTTGTATGCTTACGTAGCCACAACCAACTATCATTTTCGTGTTCTACAGACATGGCTATATGATATAAAATATCATATCCGAATTGCTGTAACCATTTTTGGGCCTTTTGGTTTCCTTCAGCTGCACTAATTAATGCCATAAGCTCTGGATAGCCGTTATCCATTAACCATTTTCGAGCTGGGTCATGTAATCGTATTGCTTGAGCGGACATCCATAGTTCCAAGTAGCCATTTTCTTGCAACCAATTCTGAAGTTCCTTATTTCCTTCTATAGCTTTTGACCACGCCAAAATTACCAATGATGGATAAGAAAGATTATTGACTTTCATAATTTAAAAGAACCAAAGCGCTACTCCTATCGCTGTAATAACACAAATCAAATCAACCAAAAGCATAATTCCTAGTGTGTATCGTGTGTTTCTAACATTTATTGCGCCGAAATAAACGGCAATCACATAAAAAGTGGTTTCTGCTGAACATTGAAAAATTGAAGATAAGCGTCCGGCCAAACTATCTGGGCCAAATTGATTCATTGCATCGAGCATAAACCCTCTAGAACCCGAACTGCTCAAAGGTCTGAGTAAGGCAACAGGCAAGGAATCTGTAATTTCCTTATTTACACCAATAAATCGAAAACCATCAGATATCCAAGATGCTATAACTTCAAACAGTCCTGAATTTCGAAATACTGAGATTGCAACTAACATACCCATTACATAAGGGAAAATTTGTACACCTGTATTGAGACCGTCTCTAGCGCCTACAACAAAAGAATCAAAGACGGTTGTATTTTTTAAGTTGAATTGAGATTCATTTTTAAATGCAAAAACGAGGGTCAATAATATTATTGTGAAAAGTAAAATGCCTGAAAAATTACCAGTAAAGAAATTCTTCTGCACCAAATCAAGCGAACCGATATAAAATAACAATCCAAAAATTGCACCTATCACTCCCATAATTACACCCAAGAGCAGACCACTGCGAAACGAAATCCTTTGCTTCAGGCCTACAATAAAAAATGCGGCAAGTGTTCCGATGAATGAAGTAATGATACAGGGCAACATTACGTCAGCTGGATTAGAAGCATTGGCCGCAGCACGGTAGCCAATAATAGAGGTTGGAATCAGCGTGAGGCCTGCCGCATGTAAACATAGGAACATGATTTGAGGATCCGAAGCTTTTTCTTTGTCTTTATTGAGTTCTTGTAAGCTCTCCATCGCCTTTAAACCAAAAGGAGTTGCCGCCGAATCTAAACCTAAGAAATTGGCAGAAAAATTCATGGTCATAAAAGTTATAGAGGGGTGCCCTTTAGGAACTTGCGGAAAAACTTTCGCAAAAAATGGACTTAACCGATTGGCTAACCTTTCTGTGGCACCAGAATCAATGAGTAACTGCATAATGCCGGCAAAAAATGCCAAATAGGCCATTAATGGCAAAATCAGATCAAAAAGACTATTCTTTGCCGTCATTAAAAGACCATCGGACTGTTGAATACCTGAATAAACCAGAACTGTTTTTTCTTTTAAAACATAGGTTGTATCGGCATCGCGAGGGTTAATATTAATGGTTATTTCATTGCTATTTGAATTTTTAATTTCTTCGCGTACTTCCTTAGGTAAATTCCATTTAAATGATTCACTAATAAGAATGGGGTCATCCTTTTTACCATTTAGCACGTAATCTACACTGTAGAATCTGCCCGAAAAAACGGCAAATAAAATAAATAGAATAGAACTGATGAAAATCACCAACCAAAAACGACTCAGAACCATGTAACGAATTTGCACATTTTTTTTACACAAGCACAAATCATCAACAAAAACTATTAACAAGTGTTATTTAAATAAATAGACATGGGGTAATTTTAATAAAGAAAAATACGATGAACATAGTATATCACCCAGCTGACTCCAGAGGCCACGCCAATCACGGCTGGCTTAACGCTAAACATTCATTTAGCTTTGCCTCTTGGTACAATCCAGAGCGTATACATTTTGGCATGTTACGCGTATTAAATGATGACATCGTTGCACCAGCAATGGGATTTGGCAAACACCCACACGACAATATGGAAATCATCACCATTGTATTGAAAGGTGCGCTTAAGCATGAGGATAGTATGGGTTTTAGTGAGGTTATTGAAGAAGGTGAAGTGCAGGTGATGTCTGCAGGCACCGGCATATATCACAGTGAATTTAATCCCAATAAAGATAAAGAGGTCAATTTATTTCAAATCTGGATTTTCCCAAGCTTAAAGAAGTTACTCCTCGTTATGCGCAAAGAAAATATCAACTACAAGAAGGCCAATTCACACAACTCGTTGGACCAGAGCATAGCGGTATAGACACATGGATTTATCAAGATGCTTGGCTTTATATGGGAAGCTACAACGAAAATACACAAGCATCATATTCTACTCAATTAAAAGGCAATGGCATATACTTGATGCTTGTTGAAGGTCAGATTCAAATCGCAGATCAAATATTAAATCAACGCGATGCCATTGGTATTTCTCAAATGGAAACCATTACAATGTCAATTTTAGAGAAAGCAAAAATATTGATCATTGAAGTCCCAATGCATTAAACCAATTGGCAAAACGATTAAAAATCAATATTAATTCAATGAAAAAACAAGTTCTCGAGGCCCTTAATTGGCGATATGCGACAAAAAAATATAATCCAGCTTTTCAATTAGGCACCAATGATAAGCAACAACTCGAAGACATCATTCAACTAAGTCCAAGTAGCTATGGCTTGCAACCATTGCATTTCATTTGGATTGAAGATACAAAACTTCGCGAAAAAGTAAAAAGTATTGCAATGAATCAGCAACAAATTATCGAGGCAGCGGAAGTCTTGATTTTATGTGCTTACAATCAACTCGATACAGCATATTTAAATTCGCACATTGACAATTTGCGCGATAAAAGAGGCCTGCAGGAATATCAAGTTGCTAATTTTCGTAGCCATCTCTTAGCGAGCATCGGCACAAAATCAGATGATGAAATACTAGCGTGGAATGATAAACAAGCTTATATCGTTTTGGGACAACTCCTCACAGCGTGTGCATTGATGCACCTTGACGCAACACCAATGGAAGGTTTTGACCCCAAAGCATTAAACGAGCTCTTATCATTAGACAGCTTAGGTTTGCACAGTGTGCTTATATGCACTATTGGCCAACGTGCAACGGATGATAATTACCAAAAACTAGAAAAGGTTCGTCGAGATAAAAAATCATTATTCAGTAAAAGATAAAATGTAAATTTTTATATTTGAAAATGCGCATTCTACTCATTTATTTGGCTTGTTGTTTATGGGTTTTCTGCGGAAATTATCATGCAGCCCCAAATATAAGTCAGTGGGATAAAATTCGGCTCGATAAATTAGAGAAACAACTTTTAGAGAATAATAACATAGTTAGCGAAGATTTACAAGGGATTTTTCCAATTTATAAATTTCCAAAGGGGTGGTACCTTTCTATTTTGGCACGTTGTGCTCCTGACCAAAATTTAATGGAATTAGAGCAAAACGGTGTATTGTTTAAAGCGCCAATTGGCGGCTTGCTTTCATTGAAGGTGCCGATTACAAAAATAAAAGATATACAAGGGTTTGATTGCCTTACTTACATTCAAATAGCGGGAAAAATAAATCCTTATCTCGATAAGGCAATAATTGATTTACACGCCGATTCTGTTCACCATGCAATAGGTTTGCCCCAATCCTATAGTGGAAAAAATGTTTTAATTGGTGTAACTGATTGGGGTTTTGATTATACCCACCCTGTGTTTTATGATACGCTATTGGCACAATATAGAATCGTTGCTGCCTGGGATCAATTTAAGATAAGTGGCCCTGCACCAAATGGCTTTGGCTATGGTACTGCTTACAATTCGACAGAAGAATTGCTCGCGGCAAAAGGCGATACTGCAAATATTTATAGTTATGGCACGCATGGCACTCATGTAGCAGGGATTGCAGGTGGAGCTGGTGCTGATACGCCATACAGGGGCGTGGCTTACGATGCCGAATTTTTATTTGTTACTTTTCTCATTGATGAAGGGGCCGTTTTAGATGCCTGGCAATGGATGTACCAAAAGGCACTAGTTGCAAATAAACGTCTGGTTATAAACATGAGTTGGGGATTATATCACTTTGGCACTTTAGATGGCACCTCTCTTTTAAGCCAGGCCATTAGTGCATTTAGTAACCTTGGTGTCGTTTTTGTGAATTCTGGTGGGAATAATGGGAATGTAAATTTTCACTTAAAAAAAACCTTTAATGATGATCAACTAAAATCTAGAATCGAATTCTATGACTATGCTGCAAATCCGAATATGTGGGGACAAAGCATCCATGCTTGGGGAGAAGTAAATCAAAATTTTGAAAATGGCATAATTGTAACCAATAGCGCCAATGTAACCTTAATAGAATCACCTTACTATAATACGGCATCTACTCCAAACTATATCGATACCTTTTTGGTTGTAAATCAAGATACAATACATTACAATATAACCGCAGATGCAGCGCATCCATTAAATGGAAGGCCGCAAATGCGCTTACGCGTTAAAAATACCAATCCTAACCTTCGCGTTCAATTAAAATCTCACGCCCTTAGTGGGGAAGTTAATTATTGGAATGTAACGGAATTAAGTAACAATGTCGGGAATTGGGGAATGGCATTTTTAAGCGCTGGAAACGGCACCACACCCGGCGATAATCAAAACGGCATATCTGAACCTTCTTGTGCCGATGATGTAATTAGTGTTGCAGCCTATGCGACACAATATGCAACGTCTTCAGGATCTTTAGTGGGAGGGGCTTTGGCTACTTTTTCGAGTAAAGGCCCCCGTTATAATGGCGCCATGAAACCCGACATTGCCGCTCCTGGCGTGGCTATAATTTCTGCAATATCATCCCTAACAGATGGCAACTACACAACAGTAGCAAGCACCCAATTCCATGATTCAACTTATCGTTTTGCGAAATTTTCAGGCACTTCAATGGCCTCGCCTATGGTTGCTGGAGTGGCAGCACTAATCTTGGAGGCGAATCCATACTTATCTTCAAACCAAGTTAAACAAATCATTAAGCAAACCGCTCGCCAAGATGATTACACTGGAATAATACCCTCAATAGGTAGCCCACTTTGGGGAGCTGGTAAGATAAATGCTTATGCTGCCGTTCAAATGGCCATTCAAACAATAGGGCTTCAACAAATTGATTGCCCTAAGGATTGGTCTATTTTTCCTAATCCTGCGCAACAAAAATTAAATTTCTCAAAATTAGATCTTCCTAAATATGGTCAGATCATAAACCCTGAGGGTAAATGCGAATGGCTCGAAATTATCGACGGCGCCATGGAAGTTGGTAATTTAAAACCTGGCTTGTACGTCGTACGCTTAGTTGTGAACGGAAAAATTCAACAATCTTCCTTTATCAAGATATAGTATGAAAATTAGACTGGCTTCTACAATAGATCTACCTATAATAGAAAAATTAGCCAGAGCCGTTTGGCCAAAAACTTATGCGACGATCATCAGTGCGGCGCAAATCGATTATATGCTAAACTGGATGTACAGCACCCCTACGCTTTTGAAACAACTTGATTCAGGACACGAGTTTTATATAATCTCTCACAAAGAAATTGACATAGGATTTATAGGCTTGGAATGGTATTTGGAAGATAATTTGCGCCAATTGAAAATCAACAAGCTCTACGTTTTGGATGCCTATCAAGGAGCTGGAGCTGGAAAATCGCTTGTTAAAAAAGCAATGCAACTTGGTCTTCAGAGCAATGTAAATGAAATCTTTTTACAGGTTAACAAGGCCAATAAAGCAGTTGGGTTTTATAAGAATTTAGGATTTACAATCAAAGAAGCCGCTGTGTTTGATATTGGAGAAGGATTTGTAATGGACGACTATATCATGTCACTGCCCCTTTAAGGCTTTTTTGTATCTTCGTGAAACTAAAAATTTCCCATGCTTAAAATTGACATGCACAGCCATATTTTGCCAAAAACGATGCCCAATTGGACCAAAAAATTTGGCTATGGAAATTTCATTCATCTTGAGGCAAATCAAGATGGAAGTGCCAACATGATGCAAGGTGGGCAATTCTTTAGACGAATCGCAGAAAATTGTTGGGATGAAAAAATTCGAATTCAAGAATATCAGCAATTTGAGACACAAGTACAGGTGGTTTGTACCATACCTGTCATGTTTTCCTATTGGGCCCAAACAAAAGACGCAGTAGAGCTTTCAAGATTTTTAAACGACCACATTGCCGAGCTAGTAAGTCGATTTCCTAAAAATTATATTGGCCTAGCTACCGTACCTATGCAAGACACTGAAGCCGCAATTTTAGAACTAGAAAGAGCAAAAGCAATCGGCCATGTCGGCATTCAAATTGGATCAAATATCAATGATGAAAATCTGAGCGAAGATAAATTCTATCCGTTTTTTGAAGCTTGTGCAAAACTCGATATGGCTATCATGATTCATCCATGGCAAATGATGGGTTTTGAGTCGATGAAAAAATATTGGTTGCCTTGGTTGGTGGGAATGCCTGCTGAAACATCAAGAGCCGCGTGCTCATTAATTTTTGGGGGTGTTTTAGAGCGATTGCCGAATCTAAGGGTTTGTTTCTCACATGCTGGGGGCTCCTTTCTTCCGACTCTTGGACGCATTGAGCATGGCTTCAACAAGAGACCCGACCTCGTAGCTATCGATAATCAAAACAATCCAAGAAACTATGTCGGAAAATTTTGGGTAGACTGCATTACCCATGATATCGAAGCTTTGAAATATATAATTAATATGCAAGGATCGCGCAAGGTCTGTCTTGGAAGTGACTATCCCTTCCCTCTTGGCGATTTAGAAATCGGAAAATTTATTGAAGAAAGTGACTTGAGCATTGAAATCAAAGAAGATATTTTTTGTAATGCCACATTGGAATGGTTGGCTCTAGAAAAGACTACATTCCAATAATTTCATTTTGGTGCTTAGAGGCTAAAATTTTTCCTGAGAATAAATGCTGAAAAGCAATGTTTTTCAATGTTTCTCAATTTTGACGATCATTGAATAAACCAAGACCCAAATTAATTGTTATTACTTCATGGAATCAAAAATATTTGCCGTCATTGGGGCATCCAAAGGAATTGGATTGGCACTCACCAAAAAGCTAGCTGAGAAAAATTTTCGTGTTTTTGCTACTTACTCAAAAACAGCACCAGGGTTTAACCATCCTAACGTAATCTGGAAACAACATGATGTTTTATCTGGCAACCCTCTTGAATTGCCCGATTCTCTCAATGGTTTAGCCTATTGCCCAGGAAATATTTCTCTAAAACCTTTCAATAGATTTAGTAGTGAAGATTTTCATTCAGACTATCAGTTACAGGTAATTGGCGCCATTGAGTCGATTCAAGCAGCGCTTCCGGCCTTAAAAAAATGTGAACAATCTTCAATTGTATTATTTTCTACAGTAGCAGTTCAGCAGGGGCTCCCTTTTCATTCATTAGTTTCTGCGTCAAAAGGAGCAATTGAAGGTCTAACCAAGGCGCTAGCGGCAGAATTTGCACCAAAAATCAGGGTTAATGCTATAGCGCCCTCTTTAACAAATACGCCACTAGCCGAAAATTTACTAAATACCGATGCAAAGCGAGAAGCCAATGCGGCTCGTCATCCATTGAAACGTTTTGGTGAACCATCCGATATTTCCAATATGGCCAAATTTTTGCTCGCAGATGAATCCTCATGGATAAGTGGTCAAATCATACATGTGGATGGGGGTATTTCAAGCTTAAGGGTATGATGCCCCTTTTGAGTTTATCAGAAATTTATGATCAAATTGATCGGTTCGACCCGATTGCCTATTCAAAAACTAGAAACTATCTTAATGGACATGTTAGTCAACTCTCGCCGTATGTTTCTCGCGGGTTAATCAGTGTCCGTGACATATATGATCGACTTATCTCTAGAGGAATTAAGCTCTATGAAATGGAAGCTTTTGTCATGGAACTTTGTTGGCGTGAACATGCACAGCGCATTTGGCAACAACACGATCCGCAAATTGAGAGAAGAAACGATCAAAGTTGGATTGCTCAAAAATCAAAAATTCCGATTGAAATCCTTGAAGCCAATACCGGTATTGATGCTATTGATAAAAGTCTTAAAACATTAAAAACAACTGGATACATGCACAATCACATGCGCATGTATTTGGCTGCATTGATGTGCAATCATTATGGCTGTTACTGGAAAACTGCGGCAAAATGGCTACATGCGCAACTTTGCGACTGTGATGGTGCTAGCAATCATTTGAGTTGGCAATGGGTATGTGGCGCAAATGCACCGAAAATCTACTATGCCAATCAAGAAAACATCAATAAATATACTGAGAGTGTGCAGTTAAATACGCCTCTTGATACTTCATACGAATTATTACCCGGTGTCAAACTCAATGCAACTTGGAAAAACGTCTCCCTTTCATTTACTCCGGAGCAAAATATTTCAAGTTTTTCCGCTGCTAAAGAGCCTGTTCTGCTATATACGCCCTATAATCTCGACCCATTTTGGCGCAATAATCAAAAGGCACGACGAATTCTTTTTTGGGATCTCGATCATTGGCAAGATTATCCATTTAATGAAAATATTTATGCGTGGATAAATGAATTAGCTCGCTTAAACATTCCGGATATTGAAATTTACATAGGCAAATTCAAAGATTTGAAAAAAAGAATCAATCTAAATCAAACCTTTGCCAAGGAGCATCCTTTGATTCAACATTACGGTATTCAAATGGATGATAGATCTTGGTTATTTGACTCTTTTGAAGGCCAAGTGGGTACCTTTTTTAATTTTTGGAAAAAAGTACATAAACATCTCTCCAATGAAAATTGACATTGGTGTAGTCTGGTTCAAAAGGGATTTGCGCCTTTCAGATCATGCGCCACTTGATGCAGCGGAAAATAGCCAACTACCACTAATTTATCTTTGGCTCATTGAACCCGAAGAATGGAATGCAGCTGAAAGCAGTTTAAGACACTGGCAATTTCAATGGCAATCTCTTATGCAACTCAATGAGCAATTGAAGCACCTCAATAGAAATATTGAAATTTGTTATGGCAATGCCATGGAAGTTTTTATTGCGCTAATCTCAAAATTCAATGTAACCAATTTATGGAGCTACCAAGAAAGTGGTCCGCCACGAACATACGATAGAGACCGCCAATTAAAAAAACTTTTTAAAAACAATGGGACATGTTGGCAAGAATATCAGCGAGATGGTATTGTTCGCGGCATAAAAAATCGAAAAAATTGGGATGCACAATGGTATTCCTTCATGAACAGCCCCTTAATTGAAAATACTTTTCGTAGGCAAGCCACATTAAAATGGTCTCACGGGTTTAAAATTCCAAAAGCGATCAATGGACAATTAATAAAATACCCTGATCAATTTCAAAAAGCCGGGCCAATCTACGCAGAAAAATACTTAAACGATTTTCTTAATAACCGAATCAATAACTATCGTCGTGGCATCTCCAAACCAGCCATGAGCAGAAGGAGTTGTAGTCGCTTATCTCCTTTTTTAGCTTGGGGAAATCTTTCTATAAGGCAGGTGGTAAGATACACTTCAGATTATAAAGCTATTACCACCGCAGACAAAAAAAACTACAATGCATTTCTAACGAGATTGCATTGGCATTGTCATTTTATTCAAAAATTTGAAACCAACTGCACCTATGCCACCCATAGCATTAATAGTGTTTATGAAAACGTTGTATACCCTAAAAATGAAGCCTATTTGAATGCCTGGAAAACCGGACAAACAGGATTCCCGTTGGTTGATGCAAACATGCGCTGCCTGATGAAAACTGGGTGGATAAATTTCAGAATGAGGGCGCTATTAGTTTCATTTTTATGCCATCAATTAATTCAAGACTGGAAAGATGGTGTAAATCATCTGGCACAATTATTTTTAGATTTCGAGCCCGGAATCCACTATCCCCAATTTCAAATGCAGGCAGGCATAACAGGAGTAAATACCATCCGAGTATATAATCCAATCCATAATAGCCTAAAGCACGATCCCGATGCAATATTTATCAAAAAGTGGTTGCCAGAATTAGCAAAGTTGCCCATCAACTTTATTCATGAACCCTGGAAAATGACCAATATGGATATGGCACTCTATGACTTCGAATTGGGTAAGTGCTATCCTAAACCAATTATTGACCCAACTATGAGTCGAATAGAAGAAAGGAAATTTTTGTGGGGACTTCGAAAAAGTACCAAAGCGATGCAAGAAAATCAAAAAATCTTAACGGCCTTAGTACGCCCCTCAGGATCTGGCCAAAAGCCAAAATACAAGCAGACCAAGAAAAATGGAAACAAGGACATTAATGATAAAAATGGTCAGTTGCCCTTGTTGTAATAATTGATAATTTTCATATGAAAACGTACTAAAAGTTGAAAAACCGCCACAAATTCCAACAACAAACAAAGGATAAAAACTTGCCCACTTCTCTGTATCTTTAAATTCTAATACGATAAAGGCCAAGATTAAACTTGCTAAGGTATTACTCAACAGCGTAGCCCAAGGCAAATTATTGCTTCCAAAAATAATTAATCGCGATAAAGCAAAACGGAGCACGCTACCAATGCCCCCACCCAAAAAAACGAGTAAAACACTGTTTATTCCCATTTTAATAACAATTTTCCAAATACAAATTTCCTAAGTGCCCACCCCATGGCTAAACCAAAGATAAAACCACCCAAAATATCAGAAGGATAGTGAACACCAAGATAAATCCGACTTATTCCAACAAAAAGAACATAGGTCATAAATCCAAATAATAAACACTTGTTATTGCGAAGGTATATAAAGAGATACATAAATACCGCTGCTAAATTAGCAGCATGTGACGAAACAAATCCATATTGACCGCCAAGATAAGGCTGATTAGAAATATAATAAAAATGAAGCTTTGACTGCAAAATTATTTCATGGGAAGGTCTTGGTCTTTGAATTAAATCTTTGATTAATTGACTGGTAATTAGATCGCTAAAGCCGACCACCAAGAGTGATGTGAAGAGAAGAAAGATTGCTTTTTTCCAATTCAAGGTTTTATAAAGCATTAAAAACAGTATGCATGCCAATGGAAAATTAATCCATTTTGAGGATAGAGCCCACATGAATTCATCTAGCCACGGCATATGTATACCATTGATGAAAAGCAGTAGTTGCTTGTCACAATTTAAGAGCAATTCAATCATTGTTTAGATGTTTCCAAATCAAATCCTTTAACTCATCTAATCCTTGCTCAGCAACCGAAGAGATAAATACAAAAGGTATAGCAGGCAAGTCTTTAGATAAGGCATTTTTTAATTCCTCGTCTAGCATATCTGATTTAGTAATCGCCAATAATCTTTCTTTATGCAAAAGCTCTGGGTTGTATTGCTTGAGCTCATTGAGTAATATTTTATATTCGTTGTGAAGGTCATCGGCATCTGCAGGAACCAAAAATAACAAAAGTGAATTGCGCTCAATATGACGCAAAAATCGCAAACCCAAACCTTTTCCAGTATGTGCACCTTCAATAATTCCAGGAATATCTGCCATGACAAAGGAACGAAAATCTCTATATGAAACTATTCCTAAATTAGGACGGAGTGTCGTAAATGGGTAAGCGCCAATTTCTGGTTTGGCCGCTGATACTACTGAAAGTAAAGTACTTTTCCCGGCATTGGGAAAGCCAACAAGTCCAACATCCGCGAGTATTTTTAGTTCTAGAATTTTCCACCCTTCAATACCCTCTTCTCCCGGTTGTGCGTATCGCGGAGTTTGATTGGTTGCAGACTTAAAATTATTGTTGCCTAAACCTCCTCGTCCACCCTTTTGAATAATACGCTCTTCTCCATCTTCGGTGATTTCAAAAAGCGTTTGGCCAGTTTCTGCATCTTTGGCCAAAGTACCTAGTGGGACATCTATATAAACATCTTGCCCCTGAGCGCCAGTTTTTAAATTCCCCGAACCATGTGCACCATGACCTGCCTTAATATGCTTTTGAAATTTAAGATGAAGGAGTGTCCATAGTTGTTTATTTCCTCTTAATATAACATGGCCACCTCTACCTCCATCTCCGCCATCTGGACCGCCTTTTGGAATGTATTTCTCTCGACGGAAGTGCGTTGAACCACCACCTCCGTTTCCAGAAGCACAATGAATTTTAACGTAATCGACAAAATTATCTGAGGCCATTTATATAACTTGGTCTATCGAGGCAAACAAGCGGTGGGTAATTTCATCTATGCTACCAATCCCATCAATTGCAATATATTTATTCTTGTCTTCATAATATGCCTTAACCGGAGCAGTTTCTCGATTGTATACGGCGATGCGATTTTCAATAACTGATATATTTGCATCATCAGGACGGCCTGAGACTTCAGCACGATTTAGTAATCGCATTTTTAATTCATCTTCGGTAACCTCCAAGGCGAGCATTAATTTAATTTCTGTATTTAAGCTAGCTAAAAAAACATCGAGTGCTTTGGCCTGAGCATTGGTTCTTGGAAAGCCATCAAAGATAAACCCTTTAGGGGCAGAATATTTCGTTACCTCTGACCTCAACATGTCAATGGTGACCTCATCAGGAACAAGGCGTCCTGCATCCATGTAACTTTTTGCAAGTTTTCCCAATTCGGTTTGATTTTTGATATTGTCACGAAAAACATCACCAGTTGATAAATGCACAAGATCATATTTTTCTATGAGTCTTTGGGATTGTGTTCCTTTACCCGCACCAGGGGGTCCAAAAAGTACAATATTGAACATAATTACTTTATTAGTTGATAAATTGCTGGCAATTCACGTCCTCTTTCTTTATAATCCAAACCATATCCCACTACAAAGGCATCATCAATTTCAAAACCAATGAATTGAGGGGCGTATTTTCCCATGTAGGTATTTGGTTTTATTAAAAGCGCGCATATGGAAATCGAAGCTGGTTGTTCTGCTTGGAGTAAAGACATAATCTTGTCCATGGTAACACCTGTATCTAAAATATCCTCAATAACTATTACATGTCTGTCTTTTAATGAAGTTTGAAGACCAATTAATTCATCTACCCGACCAGTTGATTGAGTGCCCATGTATGAACTAACTTTTACAAAACTCAATTCAGGTTGGCATTTCAACATTTTAAATAGATCTGAAGCAAACATAAATGCACCATTAAGCACTGCTAAAAAAACTGGATCTTTCCCCAAAAATTGAGCGTCAAGATTTTGAGCAAGTACTTTAATTCGCTCCTCTAGCTTTGATTGAGTAATGTATGGAGCAAAAGATAAATCGTGTATTTTAACAGTGGCACTCATTGTTCTGCAAAGGTACAATTTTAAACGTATCTTTGCAGCATGGTTTATTCTTGGTATGGAGACCAAATGCGAATTGGTGTTTTAGGAGCGGGCCAATTGGGTCGAATGCTTATTCAGGCTGCTAATAGTCTTGACATTCAACTCCATATGCTCGATGCTGATCGGCTTGCGCCTTGCGCACACATTGCCAATGGGTTTGAAGTTGGTTCGCTTACAGACTACCAAACGGTATTGAATTTCGGTCAAGACAAAGATTTATTGACAATTGAAATTGAAAATGTAAATACAGAAGCACTTAAAACATTAGAGAAAAAAGGGGTCAAGGTTTTTCCACAGCCACATATAATTGAATTAATTCGAGATAAAGGACTTCAAAAACAATTCTATGTAGACCATAATTTTCCAACAGCCCGGTTTATTTGTTACGATTCATCTAAAAATACCATTCCTTTTGAATTTCCAATTGTCCAAAAAATTAGGACAGGTGGTTATGATGGTAAAGGAGTCAAAATCATTAGAAATACCAATGAATTAAAAAGTGCTTTTGAAGAACCCTCGATCATAGAGGAATGTATTGCATTTGAAAAAGAACTTTCTATCATTGTTGCACGCAACCAAAGTGGGCAAATCAAGTGTTTTGATGCGGTAGAATGTGAATTTAACTCAGAGGCAAATTTGGTGGAATTTCTTTTTTCACCTGCGAATATTTCAAGAGACATCGAAAATAATGCCAAGCAAATTGCTACGGACTTAATTGAAAAATTGGGAATGGTAGGTCTTTTGGCTGTAGAATTTTTTCTTACCAAGGACGGACAATTACTAATCAATGAAATTGCCCCAAGACCGCACAATAGTGGTCATCACACCATCGAAATTGCACGTTGCTCACAATTTGAACAACATTTGCGCGCTATTTTAGATCTACCGCTCGGCGATACTACGCTGCATAGTGCAGGCGCTATGGTTAATTTAATTGGCGAGAAATCCTATGAAGGCCCGGTATATTATGAAGGTTTGGATGAAATCCTTGCCTTAGATGGCGTTCATCCGCATATTTATGGAAAGAGCATTACAAAGCCTTTTAGAAAGATGGGTCATGTGACAATTAGTGCTCCAAAAATAGAACAAGTTAGGTTAATTGCTGCACGCGTTAAAACGCTGATAAAAGTTAAATCAGTTCAGGATTGAACCATAAAAAAGGGCCTTTAAAGGGCCCTTTGAAATAGAATTTAATTTTCAATTAACGAATAATTAATTTCTTTTGAATCCTTTGAGCGTTAATTTGCATTTCAACAATGTAAAGCCCTGGGGCATATTTACTCGTATTTAAATCAATAGTAAAGTCACCTTGAATACTTCCGTATTGACGTGCTTGTAGTATTGAACCCTTGGCATCCAAAATGCGCACACTAACGGGTGCTTGCACAGGCACGTGAATTGCAATTTCAGTAAAGTCTGTAGCTGGATTTGGTGCTATTATTAGGGCTTCTTCTAAAGATACACTTGTAATTTCTTCTAACCCACCAACATATCCATTTTGAATGGCTTGATTTATAGTAGTATAACCTGCATTGTCTATCTTTCCTTGAGGATCAATTAACATGCCCACAATATGCATTTGCGTTTCATCCCAATTACTAGGTAAAGTAAAACTAAAGTTTGCAGTGAAATTTTCACCAACGGAAGTGCTCGCAGGAATAATTCCTGTTTGCCCCGAGAAACTTGGCGCAATTGCTCGTGCGACGTGGTCATAGACCATTTGGGCTGCAGGAACTGGATTTGGCAAACTTTCAAAGCCGCCCATTACTCCATTGTTTCCACCCGCATAGGCATTAGACTGATTGTAGCCGCTTCCAGAACCCGTCACATCGTCTTCGGTTAATACGCAGGCTACCTTAAAGGAACCTGTGGTGGCTTGCATCATTTCTGTGCTAACTGATACATTGAGTATGCGCGTAACCGGATCCCAAGTTGCACCATTTGTTAGTACGCCTTTGGGGGCGGTTTGCAAGCGCGTAAAAAAGTCTGAAGACATTTGAGAAGGGTCTACATCACCCATGCGATCAACTAGTGCACTTGGATAACCGCTTATCAATGTGCCGATTCCTGCATCGTAATCTGAAACCACCATTGGGTCGCCATTGTGTACGGCAATACCCGCCCAAAAACCTGGATAATCATTGGCAAATTTGTCCATAAACACTGCACCCCTCGGACACCATTGGCACCAAGTACCAGTAGCTTCTTCTCCAACTACTATTTTCCCTGCGGCTGGCACAACAGGATCAACGCTTTGGGTAAGTGCGTCGTCTAAAGGATCTTCATCTACTCCACCATTCACATTAGTGAGGGTTGCTGTCATGATATTTGAGCCAGCAACTAAGGTCATGTTGGGCATCGTTACTTCATAAGTTGTAGTACTCGCAATATTTACACCAGAGATGTTTTGAACATAATCCTGCCCATTGTAATTGAGCGTTAAGTCAAAGGAAGTAATTGGATTTTGCCCGCTATTGAGAATAAATACAGATGGCGCCACTGAAAGACCGGCTATATTACCATTAATGTCAATAGCTGCAACAGCTGCATTTGTATTTGGCAATACATAGGGTTGATGGTCAAGAAATACATTATCCACATAGAACTGATGATTCAAAAGCGGGTAAATATCCAATGAGGCCAAGGTATTGATGCCGTTTAACCAGGTGCCTACCAATTGATTATCAATATATGCCTTCCAAACATGTAACGTTAGGTTAGCTTCAATTGTAAGGTTAAACCAAGCTGCTTGAGGATATGTTGCGACGCATAGATTACTTGTGAGTCCATCATCTATGGAAAGCGTACCTTGTGTCATGTCCACGTTGAGGGCCCAGATTGAACCAATATTTTGAGCCCCTTGAAAGTTAAAATAAGCTCCTTTATTATTATTCACATAGAAATCCGCACTAAATGTAAAAATACCATCTGCCCAAACGCTCGTTGTCATAAACGGCAACACTACATCTTGAGGCCCCCCACCAGAAGCAGTGGATGCAAAATAAATAGAGTTTGGTGCGCTTTGCGCATTATTGTTTGTAACGGTTACATCCAAAGCGCCACCTGTTGCACCAGACCATGTTGTCCAAATGCCAGAATTCACTCCGAGATAATCACCTGCATTGTACAAGTCAAAATTGTCAGAGAATAGTTGCGCTTTAGTGTATGGAGCTAACAGTACAGTGGCTAGAAATAAGAGACTTCTTTTCATAGTTTGATTGAATTTAGAGGCAAAAGTTAAGCAATTGCTTTTAGAAAAACTAATTTTTATTTTTTGTCAAATATGAAATTACCTCTGCTGCACCTAAAAGTCCAAAGAGCGCTGGCATATAACTCACGGTGCCGTAAAAACTCTTTTTGAACAAAGCATCTTTTGTCATTTTCAGCGAATGTGCTTGTTGTATTTCTGTGGAAAACACCACCTTTACCCCTCTATATGAAGCTTTTTTGCGCTTCATGCGTTTTTTAATATGGGCACCTAGTTTGCATCCCGAAAGTTGCTCCATATTGGCAACTTTTACTTGCTTCGGGTCTGTTTTTCCCCCGGCACCCATGTGAGAAATAATTTTAATTTTCAAGCGTTTGCAAGCCAAAATCCATTCTAACTTTGGAGTAACTGAATCAATACAATCCATGACGTAGTCTGGTTTATTTATTGCTAAAATTTCCCATACCCTTTGAGGCATGACAAATTCTTCAATTATTTTCAGTTTACAATTTGGATTAATATCTAAAATACGCTCAGCAAGCACCACGGCCTTATTCTTACCTATTGTAGAATTAAGTGCTGTGAGTTGTCTGTTTTTGTTCGTGGCATCAAATACATCTCCATCGATTATAGTTAGTTGCCCTACACCTGATCTGACAATAAACTCGGCCGCATAAGAACCAATTCCTCCTAAGCCAACAATCAAAACATGCGCTTGATTTAACTGCTCAATACCGATTGGATGCATGAGCAATTGTGTCCTTTCTAACCAGTTTTCCATTTTTTGAATAATTCAATCCAAAATTACTATATTCGAGAGCACAAATTAAATATTGAAAATGGAAAATGCTACAAAAACTAAACACCCAACAGGTTTATGGTACTTGTTTGGTACTGAAATGTGGGAACGCTTTGGTTATTACCTCATGTTGGGAATCTTCTCGCTATACATGATTGATGGTTGGAACAACGGCGGCATGGGATTTGACGCTCAAAAGAAATCTGATATCTATGGCACCTATCTTGGTTTAGTTTATTTAACGCCCTTTATCGGCGGGCTTCTCGCCGACAGACTTTTGGGTTATCGCAGATCGATAATCATCGGTGGATTGATGATGTCTGCAGGCTATTTTGCACTTTCTATTCATAGTGAAACTTCCTTTTTCGTGGCCCTATTTTTAATCATCATGGGCAACGGATTTTTCAAGCCGAATATATCAACGCTTGTGGGTAATTTATACTCATCTGATGAGATGAAAGATAAAAAAGACGCAGGCTATAACATCTTCTACATGGGTATTAATATTGGGGCCTTTATATGCAATTTTGTTGCAGCTTATATGCGCATCAATTATGGTTGGGGGCATGCATTTGCAGCGGCTGGTGCAGGAATGCTCATCGGTGTTATCATCTTTTTGTTGGGAACAAAGCATATCAAGCATGTCGATGTTATCAAACCGGTTCAAAAAGGCGATATGTCAACAGCCAAAATTTTCTCCTATACTGTTTTGCCAATGTTCGCATTTGGTGTTATAGGATACATTCTTCCAGGTAATTTCTTGGGTTCCGACACCAATGATGCCTTCATCATTGGTTGTTTACCAGTTATTGCCTTTTTTATCTTTTTGGCTTTTAGAGGCGACCCTAAAGAAAGCCGGGCAATCAAAGCGCTTTTAGCAGTATTTGCTTGTGTTATTTTATTCTTTGCAATTTTTCATCAGAATGGCGACGCGTTAACCGTTTGGGCCGAAGACCACACCGATCGTGAAATGTCTAACACCATTGCCGATGTGGCCGACAAAATGGGAATGGCTCAAATTGTGGTAAACAACAAAATTGTAAGCGCACCAGATTCCATTTACAATTCTACCATGGATTCGCTTAGAAAGGTTGAAAAAAATATGCCAGCGATTAGTAAAACTGAAATTGAAAAAAAATCAAATTTTTCTTCAGAAATCGCTCAATTAGAAAAATCTAGAAATTACTTCAAAACCCTCCCAGCTGAAAAAATTCCAGCAGAAGGGAAAGACTTAAAACTCTATTCAACCGAATTATATCAATCTATTAATCCGTTTTGGGTTGTTGTTTTAACACCAATTGTTGTAGGATTTTTTGGCTGGATGCGTCGCCGTAAAAAAGAGCCTTCAACACCTACCAAAATTGCCATCGGTCTTATTATAACGGCGCTATCTGCACTGGTGATGGTTGGTGCTGTTCTTTCAACCAACGACCTCACGATTAAAGCGGGGTCATGGTGGTTGTTTGCCTCTTATGGTGTTATAACCGTAGGTGAGCTTTGTCTGTCACCTATGGGTCTATCACTGGTTTCTAAGCTATCGCCTCCACGCATTACAGCACTGATGATGGGTGGGTTTTTCTTGGCAATATCTGTCGGCAACAAACTTTCAGGTATGTTATCTAGTTTGTGGGAAAAAATTCCAGAGAAACAAAATTTCTTCTACTTAAATTTTGGCCTAGTAATGGCAGCTGCAATCATTTTAATTTTAATGTTAAAATGGCTCAATAGTGTCATGCGTGAAAACAATGTACAGTAATTCAATTTAAAAGTAAAGGCTCCATAAAAAATGGAGCCTTTTTTATATCTTCATGCTATGAAATCACTCGAATCAATTCAAAATTTTAATGGCACCTACCCAAAGCAACTTTGGAGTCTATTTTTTACAGAAATGTGGGAACGCTTCTGTTTTTACGGAAATCGCGGGATGCTTATCATCTTCATGACCGATATTCTTGGGCACAAAGAAGCTCAGGCCAATTTGCAGTATGGTGCCATCCAGGCATTTGTTTACGCCTTTACATTTATTGGCGGTCTTTTTGCCGATAAAATACTAGGGTTCCAAAAATCGTTGTTTTGGGGAGGGCTTCTCATGATTTTGGGTAGCAGTATTTTAGGCTATGACGGCGCAAATTATTTCTTCATCGGGATTTGCTTTATTATCGTAGGTACTGGTTTTTTTAAACCAAATATATCTACAATGGTTGGTGAATTATACAAACCTGGTGATGTTAGACGTGATGCCGGATTTAGTCTGTTTTATGCTGGAATTAATATTGGTGCTTTGCTTGGTGGTGCCGTATGTGTCTATGTAGGTAAAACTTACAGTTGGAATTTAGCCTTTTTACTTTCTGGAATCTTCATGGCCATTGGTCTTATAAATTTCTTATTGACCCGAAAAAACCTTGGTCCAATTGGTTTAGTGCCACAAACTGAAAATCCACAAAACAACAAACGAAATCAAATTTTAGTGTATGCTGGCACCCTCCTTTCTTTACCTCTTGTTTACATGATGATTAAAAACACGGCCTATACGGATATTTTTATGTACATCATTGGTCCACTCACCTTAGTATTTTTGTTTTTTGAATTTAAAAAACTCGATAAAAATCAAATAAAACAACTCATTGCCGCTATGATATTTATTTTCTTAAGCATTGTGTTTTGGGCATTCTTCGAACAAAGTGGAGGTTCACTTAGTTTAGTTGCCAGAGATTTATTAAGTAATGATTTAGGCATTGTAAAAATTGATCCAAACGTAGTAAATAACAGCGCCAACTCATTTTTTGTAATACTACTCAGTACTGCAATTGGCGGTCTTTGGATTTGGCTCAAAAAGAGAAATCTTGAACCCAATTATTACCAGAAGTTTGGCTTTGCTTTCCTTTTTCTCGGTTTGGCTTTCTTTATTTTCTACAGCCTTCGATTTAATTTAAATAGCGAAGGAATGGCCTCCTTATGGTTATTCACTCTTGCCTATTTGATTATTTCAATTGGTGAATTGTTCCTATCCCCAATAGGTCTTTCATTGATGACTAAACTTTCTCCAAAGCATCTTTGGGGCATCATGATGGGAATGTGGTTTTTAGCATCCGCATATGGACAATACTTTGCAGGAATTCTCGGTGCTGGAATGGCAAGCCCTGATGAAAATGCAAGTTTGGCTACACGACTAGATGGCTACACACAAGGGTATCTTCAATTGTCAATTTATGCCTTAATTACAGGACTTGTTGTTATTTTGGCCTCTCGTTGGTTAAAAGGACTCATGACATCAAAATCAGCATAATTAGTTTAAGAAACGCTGAACCAATCCGGCTACCTTTTGATAAAAATCTTGAGGTTGGTAGGTGCGCCACTCTATCTCTTGTAGCTTACCACCCATTATAAAGTAGTGGTCAATGCCTACTTGTTCGAATTCTTTAATCACGTGGTCATGAAAATTAACCATGGCCACCCAACCATCTTCGATATCATCAAACCATTCCTCATAGTAACAATCATCGGAATAATGAAAATTCAAAACATTTTCGCCAATTAAAATAAATGATCGAATTCCTGAGTCAATTAGTAAGTCAATCACATCGCGCTTTAGAACCATTATGTCATTTTCAATGGCATCATTCCATTCGCCAATTAATTCAATAATGGCATACCCTTCATTATAGTCAGTATAGAGGATTTTTAAAAAAAGTGTTGAAGAACCAAAATCGTCCCATTGTGGGTGAATATAAAAGTTGTACACATGATTGCTAAAAGCAAATTCGCTATATTCTCTATTAAAAAATGGAGAATTTGAATCTTCTGAAGCGATGTAAAACCCGCGCCAATTGTAAAATGGTTCAACGAAATGCATGCCGCAAAATTACGATGATTCTATGTAAATTTGCCGCGTGGGAAAAGATAAATTAAAGCGCTTTGCCGCTATCAAAACTTTCGCTAATGTCTATGAACCAGTGATGGGTGAACCCTTTGCTCAAAAAGGTTTTTGGCGCAGCATGGTGTTTAAAAATGACAACCCTATCATCTTGGAATTGGGTTGTGGCAAGGGAGAATATGCCGTTGGTATGGGGCGCCACTTTGCCAAAAAAAATTTTATTGGGGTAGACCTCAAAGGAAATCGCATCTATATAGGTGCAAAACAAGCGCTAGAATCTAATTTAAAAAATGTTGCATTTTTAAGAACCCGTATTGATTTCATTTTAGATTATTTCTCTGAAGGTGAAGTTGACGAGATTTGGCTCACCTTTTCAGACCCACAACCTCAGAAAGCCAGAAAAAGACTTTCCTCCCCTATCTTTACAGCGCGCTACAAAAAAATCTTAAAGCCCAGTGGCATCATTCACATGAAAACTGATTCTAACGTACTTTTCGATTATACCTTAGCGCAAATTGAAGAACATGGCCATCAAATGTTGGAATGTTACCCGGATTTATATGCCAATTTACCTACAGATTTGGATGCCCAAACCAAGGATATTTTTCACATTAAAACCTACTACGAGGAATACTTTAGCAAGCGCGGCCACGTCATTAAATACTGCAAATTCAAATTGGCTCAATAAACCAATCATCACAACTTTCGAATGATCGTATAATTTGCGTAATTGGTATCGATACCAATGAATTTTAAGAATTTTTTGATTTTATTTTTAAGGTTGCCTTTGCTTCTAGAAATATCTGTCTGAAACCGCCAATTGCGCTCAGCAATTCTTTGTGCAATCCACTTTGGGTGTGTGCCTTTGAATTTCGCCAATTCGTGTATGTGGTCTTCATAATCAAAGGAGTCTACGGTTTTAATGTTTGCCGCCATCCAAGCATCATCATGCCAAAGTTTATGAAAATGCTCCTGTTTGCGCTGCATAGCACGCGGATCTCGGACCCACCCATAATGATAAATTCGCGCACCCGACAAAGCTACTTTTAACTTTTGGTTCGGATGTCGGCGAAAGCCTTGGGCATCTCTAAAGGAATAGATACCCCGGCCTGGTTTAATGACACGAATTTCCTTCTTGTACCAATTATTTGAAACACCAACATAATCATATGAACCATAGAAGTGTAAATAATCAAATAATAAGCCGTCCACTTCAGTATCATTAAGATACGTTTTCATGGCCATCAAAATAGATGCGTGGTCTTCTTGATGCATGAGTTCATCACCTTGAATATAAATAGCCCAATCGGCCGAGGCATCAATACCAGCAAGGGCCTTGTCCGTTTCAATGGCCAGTACCCGACCATTTTCACGAAGCTTATCGTCCCAGATGGTTGGGATGATTTTGACCTTGGGATCAATGCTTTTGATGAGTTCTAGGGTTTGGTCTTCTGATTTACCAACAGCCACTACAACCTCATCGCAGAGAGGTAAAATTGATTGAATTGAAGCAACTACTGGATAGTCTAATAGGATAGCATTGCGAATAAATGTAAAACCACTTACCTTCAAGACTACTTATCTAGCACTTTGGGGATACGAAAATAATCAGAATCCTTTTGAGGAGCATTGCGCAAGGCTTCTTGGTGAGAAATTTCTTGATGCACCTCATCGTCACGCAAACGATTCACTTCGTTAGACATAAAGATTAATGGCTCCACTGCAGTAGTATCTAACTCAGAGAGCTTATCTACAAATGTAATCATCCGATCGAGATCGCGACGAATAGCCTCTTTTTGTTCACCTTCGAAACTGAGTTTAGCTAGGTGAGCTATATGATCGATAAGTTCTTCATTTACTTTCATCGGACAAAGTTACGTATTTTTAAAAAGTGCTGGGTGTGCATGACGAAGCGGTGCTTCTATGGTTTGAAAACATCTGGAGCTCAATTGTTCAATACTCAAATTAGCCACCTCATTAATGCTTATGTATGGATGAATATAAACATCTACTATACCCGGATGCGCAGGGCCTAGCCAATTAGTAGGATCGGAAAATAAATGAAAATTTTGAGTGAATGTTACTGGAAGGATAGGAACATTTAAATTTTTGGCCAATCGAAATGCACCATTTTTAAATGGGATCATTTGTGGAATATTGTCATCGGGAATAGTGCCTTCTGGAAAAATAACAATAGACCAACCCTCTTGCATGGCTTTCTGAGCTTGAATAATCGCTTGCCCAGCCTTGGACTTATCTCTTCTATATACAGGAATATTGAGCGCCTTAAAATAAGTTCTGACAATTGGATATTTCAAAATTTCGGCCTTTCCTAAAAAGGAGAAAGGGTGTTTTGGAAGAATGGAGGGCAAAAGAAAAATATCCAAATAGGAGCTATGATTAGCTACAATAATGAAAGGCCCCTTTGGCAGCGTAGCTTTTTGTTTATAACGAACTAGATAAAAACAAAAAATTCGCAAAAACCAACTCCAAATAACTAAAACCTTAAAACCTTTTTTACGCCAGGAAGAATTAAGTTGTAGGAACCAAAAAAATGGATATAATAACAAAGCAAATAGAAAAAATATAACAGCTATATACAGCTTAAACAATAAACCTATAATACCCTTAATTTTTTGCATTTTTCAAAGTTAGTAATAAGCGCTCAGCATTTGCACGCTTAAAACGTTACAAAATCACTAATTTTGAGTAAAAATAATGGAATGGCTCGAATTTTAACAGGGATTCAAAGTACTGGGACCCCGCATTTAGGAAATATACTAGGCGCTATATTGCCTGCTATACATCTAGCTGAAGATTCGAGCAATGAGTCTTTTTTGTTTATAGCCGATTTGCACAGCCTTACCCAAATTAAGGATGGTGCTATTCTAAAACAAAACACGTATGCCACTGCTGCAACATGGCTGGCTTTTGGTTTAGATCCAAGAAAAACAGTTTTTTACAGACAATCTGATGTGACAGAAGTGGCAGAACTTACCTGGTATTTGCTTTGCCAATATCCTTTTCAACGATTGACACTAGCGCACTCGTTTAAGGATAAAGCGGATCGTTTAGAAGACGTCAACGGCGGTTTGTTTACCTACCCAATTTTAATGGCCGCAGATATTTTGCTTTACGACGCAGAAATTGTACCGGTGGGTAAAGACCAAAAACAGCACATTGAAATGGCTAGAGATGTAGCCAACCGCTTTAATTTGGCCTTTGGAGACAACTTTGTTCTACCAGAAGAACAAATTCAATCAGATACCATGCTTATACCCGGCACAGATGGGCAAAAAATGAGCAAGTCAAGAAATAACTATATTGATATCTTTCTGCCTGAAAAACTCTTGCGCAAACAAATCATGTCTATCGTTTCAGATAGCACTCCTTTTGAAGCTCCTAAAAATCCCGACACCTGTCATACCTTCGCCCTATACAAACTGCTTGCAGATGACACACAAACTGATGCAATGCGTGCCAATTATTTAGGTGGAAACTATGGCTACGGGCATGCCAAACAAGCCCTTTTCGAGTTAATTCTTGAAAAATTTGCGGTGCAAAGAATTAAATTTCAAGAACTTATGGACAATCCTTCACAAATCGATGAAGCACTTGCAATTGGAGCAAAGAAAGCTAAGGAAGTGGCAGCGGACGTACTCAAGCGTACGCGGGCCAAATTAGGCTATACGATTAGCTAGAGTCCAAACATCGTTAGGGATAAACAATTAAGCCGGTATCTTTTTTTAAATCAAAGGTGAGCCCTAATTTGAACCAACGGCCTGGCATTTGAACAAAGCCTGCCTCAACGTATTGGGTATTGGTCAAATTATTGACCTCGGCAAATGCATTAACGTACTTAATTGGCACAATTAATTTAAGATCCAACACCTGATACAATTCTTGCTCTATGCGTTGTACCAAACGCTCAGTAATATTCAACTTGATTCTACTTCCTAAATCTAATAGAATTTGCCCATTGAGCTGATGGCGCATGCTCGTTATGGCATAACGAGATTCTTGCTCGCTAGTAAAATTGTGCTTGGCATTGATATACGTATAATTGACTTTAAAATTATTCAATCCCCATTGACTACTTTTTTTCAAGTTATATTGAAACTGAGTTTCCAATCCGCTGAATGCCACACTGGCAATATTGACTGGCATCCAAGGGTTCGGATTAGGAGAAACTGATGAGGCATCTCTCACCCAATCTATCATATTGGTATGTTGGCGGTAAAAAAGTGCGGCGCTAGCATTCAAGAAATACCTTTTACTATTATTTACCGTTGGCAAAAAGCGATACCCCACCTCGGCTGCGTGTGAAAATTCAGGCAGTAGGTCGGGGTTGCCAACATTAGATGGGTCTGTATAATACATTTCGGTCCAGCTTGGCACACGGTTGCCCCGGCTGTAATTTAAAAATATAAATTGGCTGTACGTGAGTTCTTTACCCAATTGGATGGAGGGCATGAGCTGTGGATTAGCCCAATCATAGGAAAAAATTAAAAGACCCGCTGCATATTGAAAGCCATCTAGCTTTCCTTTGGCTTGCACAAAGGCACTTTGATACTGTCTTTCTCTTTGGCCCAAATTACTGCTTAAAAGCTGCTCGAATCGTTGCTCTGTGCCCCACACGAGTTCGTGTACACCAAGGCCCAAAGTCATGTTGAATTCATAACTCAACACTGTAGACTGATGTGTATTGGTATAGAACGACGGGTCAAAGCGCTTTAACCTGAATTCATCGGCATGGTTTCTGTACATCACTTGCTGTTGTATGCGCAACCAATTGAAGTCTGGATCTAGTTTTTTTGATGTTGTGTTATAATTGTGCTTGATTCCCACCATCGCCACTTCAGTCTTTTCCCACTGCTCTGGGAATTTATTGGAATAAAAACCATTGGCGCCAAAATCTCGGCTAGTAAAAGCGCCTAGGTAACTCAGCCTGTTTTTTTCACTCTCACCCAATGGATGGGCTGCGGTGTAAAACAATTGGTAATTTTTAAAATCAGAATTTTCCCAGTGGCCTGCAGATTGGTCATGAGCTAGCGCCAAGAGCTGATGGAATTTCTTGATTTTATTCTTCAGCATTGCTTGGCCGCCAAAACTATTGAAACTACCCCCGTAGGTTTGTGCCTTGATCTGAAACAATTCGTTGTTGTAGGCCCCTAGGTGAACTGCCCCTGTAAGCGCACTCTGACCAAATTGTAGTACCGTGGGGCTCTTAAATACCTGAATTTCCGAGACCGCAATCAGTGGTACCGGCAAATTTGCCGCATGATGCCCTGTTTGAGGGTCAGTCATCTTAAAACCATTCACCACGATCAAACTTTGTTCAAAGTTGCCACCACGAATGCCTATATCTGCTTGCGTTCCTGAGATTCCTCGCTGCCTAACATCTACGCCTGCTGAATAGCTAAGGGCATCCGTAACACTTCTTGCTGGCAATAAATTCAAGTCCTTGGTATTTATGCGATCTATACTTTGCATACGGTATTGATAGTTGGCCAAAAAACGCCCCGCCACAAGTTCAATTGGTTTGTAATCTACTATGCGTTGCGGAATGGTGCAAATGATGACAGTCTCTCTTAAGATCTGCACTGTATCATTAGCAGGGTTTTGGGCTCTTGTATTGAAGGTAGTACTCAATAAAAAGAATAAGCCTACCAATTTGCGAAAATGAATGTGAGAAGTATTTGACATAATTATATGATGTTTGGAAGTGGGTTTTTCCATAAAAGCGCCTCAAAATTAGTCAATTCGCACGGTTTAACGCTTGGAAATCTTATTGCCCGTAATTTGACGTTGCATGGTACATTTGTGTCTGCCTACTTCATATTCGCGAAGGGCAGTGTGTTTAGTGGCCCTACCCTGCACTCTTGAGCGCCACAAGCGCCAAGAGCTCGGTTTCAATTCATTACGCATGAGTTTGATGACTTGGGCTTCATTGAGGCCGAACTGCCAAAAGATTGCATCAAAAGGTGTCCGATCTTCCCAGGCCATTTCTATGATGCGATCAATATCAAGTTCAGATAAATTTCCTGTCATATTATCAAAACAAGAGAAGAATTAATTTGTTTTGAAGGCAATGAAAGGCGTGAAGAAACAACATTTACCCTCTAAAATTTGTCAGTGCTGTGGACTGCCCTTCAATTGGCGTAAAAAATGGGAAAGGTATTGGGATGAGGTGAAATATTGCTCGGAGCGCTGTAAGTCTCAGCGAAACAAATAACGCAATTCCTCAAGTGAAGGCAGGTGATCTTGGTAGGTGAAATTTAGTTGGTGCTTTCCGGGTAAAAGTGTGGAGAAATTGTTGTCAAAATGGAGTCCTTGCCTTGGGGAATACAACCATAAATCTATTAAGGGCACTTTGTTTTCAACGTAAATTGAGCCACTTTTTTGGATTGTATCAATACTGACAATTTTTAATTCAAAGGTGATATCAGGAGTTTTTCTTTTGGCAATAAAGGAAAAAAGGCGCTCATAATTTTCATCCAAAACAACCTTAACGAATCCTTGAAAATCTGCCGACAAAGCTGTGAGTACTTGGGTAGTATTGGTACTTAGTGGATAAGTCCTTTGTTGCACATCTTTTAAACTACCATTGGGGTCATAAAATTGCATTTGTACTGTTACAAGCGAATCCGAAGGCAAGTCATTGGTCAGTATCAGGTAATGACCATCAGTGGTGAATTGCTCGAGCACGGCGATGGGTCTGTAATCTTCTTTGACCGCATAGTTTAGTGCTTTCCAATTGAAATGATTATCCAAACTCGACCAAGTTGGCGCAGGCCAACAGTCATTAAGCTGCCAATAAAGTGTTCCCATACAACGCGGCGCATCAGATCTATGGCCGCTAATGGCCATACTCACCGCTTTTCGTTGAGTCAATTGAGAAAAGTAAATAAATTGATCGAAAGATTTAGCTTTACCATACAATTGCTTGGCATGCTTCTCTATCATACCATTGCCCACATATGATTTTTGATGATTTTTCATTACCTGTGAATTCAGATCGCAATCCACTGGACCAGCAAAACAACTAATTGTACTAGGTTGTGGAAAGCTTTGAAAACCATATTCTGCATTGAAACGCCCTATTTTAGTTGCAAAATCTGTAAGTGGGTCTTTGCCATGCCATACACCCCAATAATGCATGGTGCCATAATTGAAATAAGCATCTTTTCCATAATTACTTAAAGGGGAAGTATGTACGTAGGGAATTGAATTATCTGTTATTTCTTTTACCTTAAGGGGCAATAGTTGACAAAAAACTTTTTGATAGGCATTTTCAATTTCCTCTTGTGCTGCTTTATCAAGTTTGTATTGAGACTGAAAACCCCAGTTTTTCCATGCCACATCGACCTCATTGTTTCCATTAAAATATACCAACGATGGATGTGCTGTAAGTCGATGAATTTGCTGTTCAACTTCTTGACCAACAAGGTTTAAAAATTCATTGTTCCCAGGATACATTGCACATGCAAACATGAAATCATGCCATACCATGATTCCCGCCTTATCACAAGCAGCCATAAAAGCGTCTGGTGCATACATTCCCCCTCCCCAGATACGCACCATATTGAAATTAGCAACTTGCATCTGTGGCACCAAGGCCACATAGGCACTATCTAGCCCTTGACCTGCAAATATCCCAGGCGGAATCAAGTTTGCACCTTTGGCAAAAATTTGTCTTCCATTGATTTGAAATGCAAAAGAGGTGCCCCACTCATCTTTTTGTTGAAGTAGCTCAACCTTTCGTATGCCAAATGAATAAGGATATTGCAGGAGAAATTTTCCATTGACATCGTAAAAACGCAAGGTATCTGTGTACATAAATTGCTCACCCTGGCCCGATGGCCACCAAAGTTGGGCACCAGAAATAACAGCATCCACAGAGGTATCCATCGAATTTAATATTTGGAAATCTCCGAAATACTTACTCCTACAATAAAATTGTGTTTCAGCACTATTGAGTTGAAAATGTAGTCTTAAATGTGCATCGTTATTTTCACCAATAGAAATTGTATTTACGTTTGCACTTTCAATAGTAATTTGTGGAGCAATATCAATAGTAATAGGATAAGCAAATCCAATGGTGTTGATCCGAGGGGCCCAATCCCAACCAAAATGATATTGTGGTTTTCTAGTGAGAGGCGCCACTTTTATTTCTGCCACGTCATTAGGTGCTGGATAAACAAAGGCGGCATTATTTATTGTATGCTCGTGGTATAAAATAGGAGGAGTTATATTTAATTCAATTGTATTGTATCCACAGTTAAGCTCAGCTAAGTCGAGTTTAAAACGATATTTTAAAAAGAAATTATCTGTTTTGGCGAGCAATTTGCCGTTGATGTAAATTTGGGCATAGGTATCGAGGTTTGGGATATCTAGCACAAGTTGTTTGGCCTGATAAAAGTCTTCATTCAAAAAGAACTGTGTACGAAAATTCCATTGGTGACCTTCTATCCATTGGTAGCGCTCTTCATTTTCACCGTAAAAAGGATCTGGTAATTCATTGGTATGCCAAAGATATTCTTGGACAGAACCTGCTTTACCAAATGGCATCCAAACCTCATTTATAGGATGATATATCTCCCAAAAAAGAACTGTCTGCGCACTCAATGAAGAAAAAACAAGTAATGAGTAAATTAAAAATAGAATACGCATATTACCAACTACGGTCAAATTTAGCATCAATCAATGCTTCGCCTTCAGTAGTTCGCAATGCAAAATTGAATCCATTATATATTGAATAGGCTCCATAATTACCCTCCTTATCCAAGGCAATAAATCCGCATTGCAAACCTTTTAGATCAAAATCAGAATGTTTAGAAATAATGCGCATACAAGCCTCTTTGCACGCATCAAACGGGCTATAGCCATGGCGCATTAATTCCACAACCGTATGGCTCCCAGCTACCCGAATAATGGCCTCTCCAAGACCCGTTGCCGTAGCAGCACCTACTTGGTCATCAACAAACAAACCGGCGCCAATGATCGGTGAATCACCAACACGACCATGCATTTTATATGCCCAACCACTTGTGGTGCAGGCACCCGCAAGTTTTCCCTCGGCATCCATAGCAATCATGCCAATAGTATCGTGATTTTCGTGATTGATATTTGGTTTTTTAAACAAATCTTTGTTCATCTTACGCCATTCTTGGTAATCTTTCTTCACTTCGTCGATGGGCATTTTGGCTGTTTCAAAACCTTGTTCTAAGGCAAACTGTCGCGCTCCGTCACCTACGAGCATGACATGCTGCGTGCGTTCCATAACGGCACGTGCAACACTAATTGGGTGGGCAATTCCTTCTAAAAAAGCGACTGACCCACAGCGCGAATCTCCACTCATTATGCATGCGTCGAGTGTAACGTGTCCATCGCGGTCTGGTCTTCCACCAACACCTACACTGCGGTTGCTCAAATCGGCTTCTGTAACCATGACTCCATTTTGAACTGCGTCGAGGGCCGATCCTCCATTTTTTAAAACTTTCCATGCGCCTTCATTTGCGGCTAATCCATGATTCCATGTCGATAATACGATAGGGCCTGAGGCCTTTCCTTGGAATGATTGACTAAGTACAGTGCTTGCTTGCCCAGGTTTGACCACACTCAATGCGCCCAAGGCAGCTCCAAAACGAATAAATTGTCTTCTTTTCATAGATAATACTAGGGTTGACCTGCCGCCAACCATTGTTGAAAGGCTTTGGCATTTTTACTATGTTGTTTACCAGAATCAGTAAAATTATGTGTTCTAGAATGATCTGGCTTAGCACACATAAAGATATAATTATTTTGATCGGGATTTAACACTGCATCGACAACTTCTGGTGGAGGAAAAAAGATAGGGCCAGGTGGCAAACCTTTTATTTTATAAGTATTGTAGGGGCAATCTATATCTCTGTGCACATACAACAATCTTTGTACACCTCGCAGTTCATCCCCCCAACAAAATTTAAAAGTGGGATCAGACTGAAGTCTGATCCCTTGCTTCAATCGATTTAAATATAGGCCTGCTATTATAGGCCATTCAGCAGATTTACGCGTCTGTTCACAATAAACAATGCTTGCCAATGTCACTGCCTGACTTGGATCTGTAAATCCTATAATTTCTAATTTTTTTCTGCGATCTGCATTCCAAAATTCATTATACTGATGGCTCATAAATTCTATAAATTCAGAAGGAGTTTGGTCCCAGTACATTTGGTATTTATTTGGAATAAATAATGCTGGTAATTGTTCCTTTGTTACATTCAAATTGGATAACACCTGAGGATTTAAGACATATTGAATAAAGGCCAAGCTATCCATATCTAATTGGTTTTGGAGGCGTCCAGCCATTTCATTTATTGTACGACAATTCGAAAAATTTACATTCACCTTTTTTTCGGCATTTCCACTGCCTCGACTATTTTTACTAAACGAATCCCAAAGATTTGCAAAAGTTGTTCCGGGTAAAATCAGGTACTTTCCAGCAGCAATATTGCGTGCATTCATACCCTTTTGTTCACCAACCAATTCAAATTGGTTTGTAGTAGTTAGCACCCCTTTTTCTTTAAGGTAGTGGCTTATTTTTTTTACATTAAGTGGGCCATTTTTTAAAGATAGATAGACAGTGACCTGAACAGGATTTGTGGACTTTTGAAATGAGCAATAAACATAACGAATTTTTGGAATAAGCCAACTAAAAAAGCCAATTGCGATAAGTATAAAAATTATATTTAGTCTGCGCTTTTTAGACATAATTGAAAGGTGAGTTCATCAAAAAATTGATTTTTAAAACGAAGCCAGTTTTTTCGCGTTCCTGCATGTATGAATCCCGCTTTTTCAAAAAGTGCAATACTTGCAGCATTATCTCCATGAATTTGACAATACAAATTGCGCAATTCAAGAATTTGTTGACAATATGAACAACAGATTTTTAGGGCTTCAGTAGCATAGCCTTTGCCCATGTCCGAATCTTCTCCAATCAGTATGCCAATTGCCGCATAGCCATGTTTAAAATTGATATCATAAAGGTCAATAACACCAACCGGTCTATTTTCATTCAAAGTCTCGATGACTAGTCGCATTTGTCCTGATTTGCGGAGGTCAGATTGTTGTTCAATTAATTGGTGAATATCATAAAGAGAAAATGGCAGCTCAGTATTCGATACTTTCCAATTTTTTGGGTTATTCTCCCACAAAAAAATAGTACTCGCGTCATCTTTTTCAACGGCGCGCAAATAAACTAAACTACCCTTTAAATTCATAGGTTCCTTTAAAAACAAAATGAGCAGGACCAATTAAATATACATCTGAAAAAGTTTGGTCTTTATTATATTTCCATTCAACCATTAGTGGGCCTCCCTTTGTATGAACTGGAATTTTTCCTTCCAAAATTTGAGCAATGTGAGCGTATACCAAAGCTGCACCTGTAACACCAGTTCCGCACGAAAGGGTTTCGTGCTCTACACCCCTTTCATAAGTTGCAACGCGAATATGTTTTTGGCCTATTTCTAATAAATTAACATTGATTCCCGCAGCTTTGTAATTATCGCTATAACGAATACGTCGCCCCACTTCTTCAACATGAGAAGCGTTATGATTGTCATCGAGAAGCACATAATGCGGAGACCCTGTATCAATAACAAAAGCATTGTCTAGACATTGAATGGGCTGGACTTCAGACATCTTAATTTTCACCTCATCTTGGCACAACCATGCATCATGGGGGCCATCAATGGCCACAAAATGTGTTTGACTCGAAGTCAATAGACCAATTTTGGCTGCATAAAGAACTGCGCATCTTGAACCATTTCCACAAAAGGACTGCGTACCATCGGCATTGTAATATATCATTTCAAAATCAAAATCTCGATGTCTTTGAATCAAAATCAGACCGTCAGCGCCTATGCCATATTTTCGATCACAAAGCAATTTGATTTGATTAATTGACAAATTGTCATAGGCATTCGAGGTGTTATCCAATAAAATGAAATCGTTTCCAGTTCCCTGATATTTGTCAAAATGCAGTGTCATAGCGATAAAACAAAAATAAGCGAATAATTGTTACCTAATCTTAACAAAATTTAACATTTTTAACACAATTTTTGGAACGCTTTTTGCGTTTTAAAATTTAAATTTTTTAAATCTGACAACATGACACTTACCAGTACACTCAAATTTTTAGGCTTGGGTATTCTTGGCGGCACCCTTCCTTTGGCAACTTATGTTATCATACAACACAATAGCAATAGACTTTCAGAACAAGTCATTGATGGCAAGGCAAAGGCACACATCCAAAATGTAGATTTTCAAAATTCACCTCAAAATTTGGATTTCACTGCTGCTGCAGAAAATACAGTTCATTCTGTGGTTCACATTACAACCAAGGTAGTTCAAACTACTTTTCAACGCGATCCATTCCAAGAATTTTTCTACGGACCGGGAGCAGGAGGCCGCGAATTTAAACAATATGGTTCAGGAGCGGGTTCGGGAGTAATTGTTTCATCCCAAGGTTACATTGTTACTAACAATCATGTCATTGAAAATGCAAGCGAAATTCAAGTTATTTTAAATGATAATTCAAAATACGATGCAAAAATTGTTGGTTCAGATCCATCCACAGATATTGCTGTGCTTAAAATTGAAGGAGAAAACTTCCCAGCAATTCCAATTGGAAATTCCGATGATCTGAAAATCGGTGAATGGGTATTGGCCGTTGGCAACCCTTTTAATTTGACTTCAACAGTTACCGCAGGAATCGTTTCGGCCAAAGCTCGCAACATCAATCTTCTCTCTGAGAGAAGTTCCAAAGACATTGTACCAATTGAGTCATTTATTCAAACCGATGCTGCAGTAAATCCAGGTAATAGCGGTGGCGCGCTTGTAAATACACGTGGAGAGCTCATTGGAATCAATACGGCTATAGCATCCCAAACGGGCTCCTATGCGGGTTATTCTTTTGCAGTTCCTGTAAATTTGGTAGACAAGGTTATGCGCGATCTAATTGATTTTGGTATTGTTCAGCGCGGTTATCTCGGTGTGCAGATTTCAGATGTGAATCAAGAAATAAAAGAAAAATACAAACTTCAAGATCTGAAAGGAGTTTTTATTGCTAAAACCATTGAAGGTGGGTCTGCAGAAAAAGCAGGATTAAAAGAAGGCGATGTAATTTTAAAAATTGGTAGCAAGGATGTTAATTCTGTGGCTGCACTACAAGAAGAAATAGGTAAACGACGCCCTGGCGATAAAGTGAGTGTTACAATCCGAAGAAAGGATGGTGACATTACAACAAAAGAACTCGTATTGAGAAACCAGGACGGCGATACACAACTGCTTTCCAAGGAAGAAATAAGTAAAAATTATGCGCTTGGTGCAACCTTTATTGAACTTACTGATAAAGAGAAAAAAGAACTTAATATTAACTATGGTGTCAAGGTTAAAACGATTACCACAGGCAAGCTAAAGTCAATTGGATTATCTGAAGGCACCATCATTACGAAAATAAATAATGAACCCATTGAAACGGTTGAAGAATTAACCGTTAAACTTAGTGGGATGAATCGGGGAATTCTTCTAGAAATTATGGATGAATCGGGTAAAAAAGACTACCGAGGCTTTGGATTATAAAGAATATAAAAAAAATTAAGAAGAATTTAAAAAGTTAAGAACTCGTTGATAACTCTACAAAAAAATTTAAGTTCAGATTTTTTTATCCCTGATTTTCGATGTTACTTTGCTTAAGAACCGAGTAGTTTTAAAATTTTAAAGGTTCATATAGAACTAATAAGCGCATGAGACAACTAAAAATAACCAAATCAATAACAAACAGAGAGAGTCAATCTCTGGATAAATATCTTCAAGACATTGGTCGCGAAGAATTAATAACCGCAGAAGAAGAAGTAGAATTAGCAAGAAGAATTAAAGTAGGTGATCAAAAAGCCTTAGAAAAACTTACAAGAGCCAATTTACGTTTTGTGGTTTCAGTAGCTAAACAATATCAAAATCAGGGCTTAACCCTTCCAGATCTCATCAATGAAGGAAATTTAGGGCTTATCAAAGCAGCTCAAAAATTTGATGAAACAAGAGGGTTCAAATTTATTTCATATGCCGTTTGGTGGATTAGACAATCCATCCTTCAGGCCTTGGCTGAACAGGCGCGTATTGTTAGGCTTCCTTTGAATCAAGTAGGTTCCCTAAATAAAATCAATAAGGCTTTTTCTAGATTGGAACAGGAATTTGAAAGGCCACCAAGTGCAGAAGAACTTGCTGAAGCACTAGAAGTTCCTGAAGACAAAATAAAAGAGAGTCTTAACGTTTCGGGTCGACATGTTTCAATGGATGCGCCTTTAACTACAAATGAAGACGGCGGAACTTTGATGGATGTAATGGCCAATCAAGATTCACCTAGAACTGACCACATGCTTATGGCTGAATCTTTGCAAAAAGAAATTGAACGTTCTCTTAGTACCCTTACTGATAAAGAAAGAGAAATTATTCGGTTATTCTTTGGAATTGGAATGAACCATGGTTTAACCCTTGAGGAAATTGGAGCCAAATTTAATCTAACAAGGGAGCGCGTTCGGCAAATAAAAGAAAAAGCGATACGAAGGTTACGCCACGCCTCTCGAAATAAGCTATTAAAGTCTTACCTCGGATAAAATTATCAAGGCTACCAAACTTTTGGTAGCCTTTTTTTTTAAATAAAATTATCAACAACAGTCAACAAAATGGAAACCCAGGAAGGTTATGAAAAAGAGCTCAATTTGCACATAGAACGTGAAAGGGCAGCAATTAAATTACAAAGTAAAGTTGGAGAATTACTTTATGATAAAGGAATTGAATTGGTCTTATTTAGAAATCACCTTACTGACATCACCATATCTGAAATTCTTAATTTACACGAATATGCCAGACAAGTTGTAAATAAACCCATCGATGTTTTTACCACGGCTGCACTAGCTGAGATTCTTTCGAGCCTCGATGTACCTGCCTCAAAATTAGACATCGGTTTGTTGGCTAGCCAGTGGCTTGAAAGCCAAAGAGAACAAAAGGCAATGGCACGATTCTTAATGGAAAAAATCGGAAAATTGCAAATCCCTACTGTTATTCAACCTAGAGATGTCATCTTATATGGTTTTGGACGTATAGGACGCTTGGCGGCAAGAGAGCTTATAAAGCAAGCCGGTAAAGGGCAACAATTGAGATTGCGTGCAATAGTAACAAGAGGATCATCCGATGCAGATATAATTAAACGCGCTTCGCTTTTGCGAAATGATTCTGTTCACGGGGCTTTCAAAGGAACTGTAATTGAAGATTTAGAAAACAAACGTCTAATAATCAACGGACAAATTGTTCAAATGATTGATGCTTCAAATCCGGAAGATATCGATTACACAACATTTGGTATTCAAAATGCATTGGTCATAGACAATACTGGCGCCTTTACAAACCGTCAAGCTCTTTCACGACACTTGCAGTCAAATGGGGTTGCCAAAGTTCTATTAACCGCACCCGGAAAAGAAATTCCAAATGTGGTCTATGGTATTAATCAAGATACACTCGATGTAAATAATGAGAATATCTTTTCTGCTGCCTCGTGCACAACCAATGCCATATCTCCAATTTTAAAAGTTGTCAATGATCATTTTGGTGTGGTGAAGGGCCACATTGAAACCGTTCATGCCTATACCAATGACCAAAACTTACTGGATAATATGCACAAAAAACCGCGTCGCGGTCGTTCGGCAGCGGTTAATATGGTCATTACTTCTACAGGGGCTGGATCGGCCGTTACTAAAGTCATACCTGAATTAAAGGATAAACTGACAGCAAATGCAGTTAGGGTTCCTACGCCAAACGGTTCTTTAGCGATACTCAATTTAGAATTACAAAAAGCTGTAACTGTTCAAGAGATTAATGCTGCCATTAAAGATGCGGCTTTGCACGGAGAATTGGTCAATCAGATTTATTATTCTTTTGATCCAGAGTTGGTTTCAACAGACATTATAGGCAATACATGTTGTAGTGTATTTGATTCAAACGCTAGCATTGTTTCATTGGATGGTAAAAACGTTGTACTTTACGCCTGGTATGACAATGAATTTGGCTATACTAAACAGGTCATTCGAATGGCCAAATACGTTACTAATGTAAGAAGAGCGATATATTATTAATGTCTAAAAAAATAACCATAGCAATTGACGGCCATGCAGCTTGTGGCAAAAGCACACTTGCCAAAGCACTTGCCAAAGCACTCAATTATACTTTCATTGACTCAGGCGCAATGTACAGGGCTGTTGCATTATATTACTTAAACCATGGTGGGTTTAGCGAAAATGGCGCTCTTGTGCTTGAACAGATTGAAAGCCAATTAGGTCAAATACACATAGAAATCTCAAAAGAGCAAAGGGTCTTACTCAATAATCAAGACATAACCCAAGACATTCGCTTACCCAAAGTAGCGGCAGTTGTATCCAAAATTGCAACCATTAAAAACGTGCGCAAGAAACTTGTAGAATGCCAACAACAATTAGGCAAAAACGGCGGTATAGTTATGGACGGGCGCGATATCGGAACTGTTGTTTTTCCAGATGCCGAACTTAAGATCTTCGTAACGGCTTCAATAGCCGTCCGAACCAAAAGAAGACTCGAGGAATTGGCTCAAAACGGAGATAATATTGATGCCAAATCTGTTGAACAAAACTTATTAGAAAGAGACCACATAGATAGTAATAGACAAGAAAGCCCTCTACAAATGGCAAGCGATGCTATTGTTTTAGACACCTCAAGTCTTAGTAAAGAAGAACAGCTAAATTGGGCCCTTGAGCGCGTTGCCTTACTCGTATCCGATTAAAGCGAATACCGAAAAGGATGACAGCCAATGGTCTATGTCATAGTTACCCTTTCCTATACTTTCTTGGGCGTAATCCCACATGGCATTCATTTGACTAATCCAAATGGCCTTAGTGTCCTCATCAATGCTTTGTGATGGCATAGATTTTAGCATGCCATTCAAACACCAAATACGATTCAAATGATAACCATCCCAATGAGACTCATAACCATCGTGCTTTTCTGTTTTTTTAATCTGCAGTGCAGTATTCACCCTCTTGGAATCAAGTATTTCAGGAGCAAAGCCATTTAGCCATTTTAAATAAACCTCCGGCTCGTATACCTTACGCATAAGATCTGTAACTAAAAGTGAGGCCGACATAAAATCATAATCAAAAGGTTCAGCAACTAAAGGCGCATTTGTCATTTTTCCATAGTAGCGCTTACTTGCTTTAAACGCCACTTTTAGTAAATCTTCATCTCCAAAGGTTCTTGCATAATCAATTGCAAAAGATAAGTTCAAAGAAGGAGCATCATGCGATCCAGAAAGCTTTACTTCTTTCACATCCTTCCAAACTACTTGGGCTACCGATGCACAAAGTTGGTGTAGGGGTTCGAGATTTTCCAACCATCGTAAGGCATCCGGATCATCCCAACGAGCAAGTTCATCAGCTACTTTTAATAACCAGCCTTGGCCATAAGGAAATTCAAAAAGATATTGCTCTTTATTGGATTGAAAATATTTAATTTCCTGAGCAATGTTTTCTTCGCTAAAACTCTCTTCAAGTTTAGCGCGAATGGCCTCGGCTTCATCAATGTCTGGATAGGTTTTAAGCAATTTCACCAATGCCCAATGGTTGTGTACTGCACTATGCCAATCATAACAACCGTAAAAGGATGGCCACAGATCATTAGGCGTTAAAGTATCGCCAATTGTTCGCAAGGCGCGGTAAAAATAATGTGGCTTGGGTTTAGAGGTACAGTCCAAAGAAAGTTTAGCAAAATAGGATGCTCCTTCCCTTGACAAGGTAAAACGCCCATCAGGTAAAGAATTTACAAGTTGGGCAAATGAAGCCTTTATGCACAAAATTGCGCTTATTAGGATGATATAAAACCGCATTTTATTGAAATTTAGTTATTGATTGGTTTGTTAAAACCATTTTTAAAAATAGACCTTGTCTCTTTGCCAATACCTACAATTGAAACCATGTTGAGCGGAAATTCAAGTAATACATGAGTAAAACTTAAAAAGAACAATACACTCAAGCCTAAAGCATAATCATAGGCATAAAATATAGCCGACGCCAACCAAATAACAATGACGGCGATAAATCTAACCTTAGGAACTTTGTGCCAACGAATGATCTCCGTCTTGGAGAACCAGTTGAGATAGTGATATAGATATGCAAAAGCAATAAAGCGCATGAGCATAATACCAAAGGTGGAAAAATAAACAATCGCATCTAGATCTTTTTTTGATCTGCCCTTTAGTAATTTACTCGGGAAAGCTTTAAACCTGTAATCATTTAGACTTTTTAAATAGCTGCTTGAATTATTAAAGAAATACAAAAGGTGATCAAATTGAAATTCCGGTTTTAAATCCGCTTTATTAATAGGCATTGGCTTGAGTATAAATGCTTGATTTGCTATTTTTTTAAGCGAATCAACATGCGCCGAAAAATTAATACTATCTATTATTCCCTGCCCTAAAAAATAATTTTTGTTTTCTGATTTATTGATTATCTCCAAATACTCTGAATTTGAAAGCTTTTTTTCATTAATTAGTTTGAAGTGGTCTAGGATTACAAAATTTGTGTTATAAAAGCCGTCGCCCTTAGCATAATAGGCTTCTTTACCATACTTGGAAAGAAATCCACCTTTGCTATTTACAGGTAGGGTAAATACCAAAATTATTGGAACAAGCACAAAACCAACCATCTGTAATAAGCCCGATTTACTTCTCGATTTTAATGCCCCGTATAGCATGAATAATCCGGTAAATAAATACACATGAATTAGCGTAGGAATAAGTGCTGTGAGCGCAAATATTGTAGTGCTTTCTGCATTAATCTCTGCTCTTTCAGGACTTAACCAACCCCGAACAAAGAAATAAAGCAACACTATTGATAAAAGTTTGACCCAGAAATTTTTAACCAAGGCAAAAAGCACTGAAGCGAACAATGCAAAAACCAGTAATTTATCGAACAGGTTCATTTCTACGAAATAATCGTAAAAGTCTTTAGCAAAACCAAAATCTTTAGCAAACGCCGCTATAGATAAAAGTACGCCAACCACGAGCAAAACAAGAAAATCCCATTTTCCTTTGGCAAAATACTGACGGTCGTGAAGCCAACTAATTTCTGTCAAATAATGCAGTGGGCCCAAATAAGCATATGCCAATAAAAAAGTTTCGAATGGAAAGTAAAATGCTAACACGGCCGAAATAAGCATCAGGCCAATGTTTAGATAATTTATTCGGTCTTCTTTAAGCAGATTCATAGATTGCCATTTTTAATTAAAACAAAAATAAACAAAGCGTCAAGGCAAAAAAAATGTAAACAGGCTTTTCTTTTGAATAGCGCTTATTCTTCGCTTAAGTCTGAATCAAATAGTTGGGTTTGATTATTGTTTTGCTCATCTTTATTGGAAAGATCCCATTCCATTGAAGTCAATTGTTCATCCTCCTTTTGGGTTTCGGGCGCCAATTGCTCAGTTTCTTCTACTGGCCATGCATCGGGGCTTTCATCTATGGGATGAGTGAGTACAATTTCCTTTACTTTTAACTTGGTTACTTGATTGCCTTGTGCTTTAAGCCCTTTGACCTCAATTAGATCGCTTAAATAAATTAATTGATCGGGTAAGTTTTTAGTTTCTTTGAGTAATTTGTTAAAAACAATTTTTGCCTGCGGCCTGAATGCTGTTGAAACAATATCTAAATAAGACCCTGGCGCCTCCGATATAAAACTTACCCGTTTATCTTGCGTTACTTCGCAAATAAAGCGCTTCACATAATGCAATTCTTTTTCGGCATCGTAATATACAGCAGCAATCGGACGATCTTCAACCCATTTTTCAATGTGAAGCATATCCTCATCAAAATGCGTTGCCAAATCAAAGGTACTCAAACGATATTCTCCATTTCTATAAAGCGTTAAAATCCGGTCGTCTCCTTTAAACGAGCCTAAGAATTTACCACGGCTTTCATCATTTAACCGTCCTACAACAGTATCATACCAAATTTTACGGGCGGCCAAGGTGGATACGCCAACTTCTTTTTGTACAATTTTTTGAATAATCTCTTTGGTTACCCGATTGCCTGCAGAGTTGCGTCCTTTGATTAAAAGCGCACCCAAATCAATATCGAATCGCAAACGCTTGAGATGTGGACGTGGCCTTAGCATTACACTTACAACTTCGCGTTCTCCATTTGGATGTACACTAAAGTAAAGCATCTTGGTTCCTTTTGTTCCTTTTGTTAAGTCATATTCTGTATCTCGGGTCGTTGAATTAATGTAAAATCGTTTCATCATTGTAGGGCCTCCCGTACCATCTTGGTAGAATAGGTGATAAATTGTCCGCGTATCTCCTTTTTTCCATACATTGGCATAGATAAGTCCTTTTCCAATAAACTTTTTATCGGCAATTTTTGTAATCATCATTTTACCAGTCGAGAAAAAGCAAATGACATCGTCAATTTCTGAACAATCGCAAACTGCTTCATTCTTTTTAAGACCGTAGCCAATAAAACCTTCTTCATAATCCACATACAACTTGCGATTGGCAATAATAACTTTGGTTGCTGAAATGGTATCGAAAGTTTTAATTTCAGTCTTGCGCTCTCGACCCGCACCAAAGCGTTTTTTCAAATCTTTATAATACTCAATTGCATAATCAATTAAATGTGCAAGGTGGTGCTTGACTTGTTTAATTTCGTCCTCAATTTTCAAAAGCGCTTCATCAGCCTTATCTGCGTCAAAACGCGTAATCCTAATCATTGGAATTTGCGTAAGCTTATTTAAATCTTCATCTTGAATATCTCTTAAAAGTTGCTTTTTAAAAGGCTTAAATCGATCGTATAAATAGGCGTATAGCGTAGGGCGATCACTGTAAAGCTTAAAATCAATATACATTTCGTTATTGATAAATAGCTTTTCAAGCGTAGAGAAATGCCACTGACGTTCTAGCTCGTCAAGTTTTATCTCCAATTCGAGTTTAAGTAAGGCCGATGTATGATCGGTATTGATCTTTAGGATTTCTGAGACACCTAAAAAACGTGGTTTTTCGCCATCGATAATCGAAGAATTTGGCGAAATTGAGACTTCGCAATCAGTAAAGGCGTATAGCGCATCAATGGTTTTATCTGGCGAAACACCTGGTGCTAAATGCACTATTATTTCAGCCTCTGACGAAGTATTGTCTTCAATTTTTTTAATTTTAATTTTACCCTTGTCATTGGCTTTGATAACAGATTCTATGAGCGAGGTTGTGGTTGTACCAAATGGGATCTCATTAATAATCAGCGTTTTATTATCTACCTTTCTAATTTTAGCCCGCACGCGCACTCTTGCGCCACGCAATCCATCATTGTAGCTCGAGAAGTCAGCCATTCCACCATTTGGGAAATCAGGAAAAATTTCAACTTTTTTACCCCTCAGATGGTTAATAGATTGATCGATGAGTTCAATGAAATTGTGGGGTAAGAACTTACAAGCCATCCCTACAGCGATTCCTTCTGCTCCCTGTGCTAATAACAAAGGGAATTTCATTGGGAGCTGCTGGGGTTCCTTATTGCGACCATCATAAGACGACAACCAGTTTGTGGTTTTTGGGTTGAAGGCAACGTGAAGGGCAAATTTAGACAAGCGCGCTTCTATGTAGCGCGGGGCCGCTGCACCGTCTCCTGTTAGGGTATTGCCCCAGTTTCCTTGACAATCTACAAGTAGATCTTTTTGACCAATTTGTACCAATGCATCGCCAATAGATGCATCTCCGTGTGGATGGTATTTCATGGTGTTACCAATAATATTGGCAACTTTATTATAGCGCCCATCCTCCATTTCGCGCATGGAATGTAGAATGCGACGTTGCACAGGTTTTAAGCCATCATAAAGGCTGGGAACTGCGCGTTCCAAGATAACATAACTTGCGTAGTCTAAGAACCAATTTTGGTAAAGACCATTCAATGGTACGATCTTATCATCGAGATGTTGTTTCTCAAATGGATTGTATGCTTGCTGTTCTTGATTTTGCTGCTCGTCTAATTCGTCTTCTTCCATATTAGGTTGCAAATTCTGTTAAGGTGTCTTCTTTCTCTGTATCCATTTCTGCTTCAGGGAGGTCCTTTTCAACGCGTAAGTTATCGATAATAAATTCTTGTCGCTCCGGAGTATTTTTACCCATGAAATAGGATAATATTGAATCAATTGAGGCATCCTTGGTAAGTAAAACTGGTTCAAGTCTGATATTTTCTCCTATGAAATGCACGAATTCATCTGGCGAAATTTCTCCCAGACCTTTAAATCGCGTGATTTCAGGATTTTTTCCGAGTTCTGCAATAGCTTCTCGACGCTCCTCCTCAGAATAACAATAGATGGTTTTCTTTTTATTACGAACCCTAAATAATGGTGTTTGAAGTACATAGACATGATTGCGTTTTACCAAATCTGGAAAAAACTGCAAAAAGAAAGTGAGCAAAAGCATCCTAATATGCATTCCGTCTACATCGGCATCAGTAGCAATCACAATGCGATTGTAGCGAAGATTGTCCATATCTTCTTCTATATCGAGGGCCGCTTGAATGAGGTTAAACTCCTCGTTTTCATAAACTACTTTCTTTGTAAGACCATAGCAGTTCAAAGGTTTCCCTCTTAATGAAAATACAGCTTGCGTATTGACATCTCGCGACTTAGTAATAGAACCACTCGCAGAGTCACCCTCAGTAATAAATAAGGTTGTTTCTTCTCTGCGCTCATCTTTTAGATCTGTAAGGTGTGTACGGCAATCGCGCAATTTTTTATTGTGTAAACTTGCTTTTTTCGAGCGGTCACGAGCTAATTTGCGAATCCCTGCAAGATCCTTGCGCTCGCGTTCAGACTGCTTAATTTTTTTTTCAATTATTTCGGCAACATCAGGATTTCTGTGCAAGAAATTATCTAATTTATCTTTGAGAAAATCATTGACAAAAGCACGCATCGATTTTCCGCCTGGTTCAATTTCTTGAGAGCCTAATTTGGTTTTGGTCTGAGACTCAAAAACGGGTTCAATCACCTTGACAGCGATTGCCGCTACGATAGATTGCCTTATATCTGAAGCCTCATAATTTTTATTATAAAAATCGCGAATCACTTTGGCTACAGATTCGCGAAATGCACTCTGATGCGTTCCTCCTTGCGTTGTATGCTGGCCATTCACAAAGGAATAATAATCCTCTCCATAAGTACGCCCGTGCGTAAAAGCTACCTCAATATCATCGTCTTCTAAATGTATTATCGGATACAAAGGATCACCATCCATGTTGTTCTCAAGTAAATCTTTAAGCCCATCTTTGGAATTAAATTTTTCACCATTGAGCGTTATCGTTAAGCCTCTATTGAGGTAACAATAGTTCCACATCATTTTGTCTAAGTATGCAGTTTTGAATGCATACTTTTTAAAAATATTATCGTCTGGAATAAATTCTACATAGGTTCCATTGGTTTCTTCGGTAGCTTGAATTGGCAAATCTGAAACGAGCACACCGCGCTCAAATACAGCTGTTTTCAATTGGCCATCGCGCACGGCATAAACCGAGAAAAAAGAGGATAAGGCATTAACAGCCTTAGTACCAACACCATTAAGCCCAACTGATTTTTTAAAGGCTTTTGAGTCGTATTTTCCTCCGGTATTCATTTTTGAAACTACCTCAACTACCTTTCCCAGAGGGATTCCACGACCATAATCTCGGACAGAAACCTTACCATCTTTGACTTTGACATCGACTCGTTTACCATTTCCCATGACAAATTCATCGATACAGTTATCGATAACTTCTTTTACTAAAATATAAATTCCATCGTCTGCTGCGGCACCATCGCCGAGTTTACCGATGTACATACCGGGACGCAAGCGGATATGCTCTTTCCAATCTAAGGAGCGTATGTTGTCTTCGGTATATTGATTTTCTGGCATGAATTTTAAAAATATAGAAACACACAAAAATAACAATCTAGAGTGCTCCACATGCTGTTCTTTCAAGGAAATTATACACCGAATGTGTTGATAAAAATAGGAATTGGGCTATATTTGCCCACAAATCAAAACAGAAAAATGGCAACTACTGCAGATATCCGTAATGGATTGTGTATAAAGCACAATGAAAAATTATTTCAAATTATTGAATTTCAACATGTTAAACCTGGGAAAGGGCCAGCTTTCGTCAGGACCAAAATGCGGCAAATAGAATCGGGAAAGGTATTGGATCACACCTTTTCTGCTGGCCACAAAATTGAACCAGTTCGCATTGAAAACCGCGAATACCAATATCTATATCAAGAGTCTGAAGCATATATCTTTATGAATAATGAAACTTTTGAACAAGTTGAAATCCCATTGAAGATGGTCGAAAAACCAGGGTTTTTGCAAGAGGGTATGACCGTAAATATTTTATACCATGCCGAAGAAGAGATGCCCCTTGTTGTGGAACTTCCAATGTACATTATTTCTGAAGTTACCTATACCGAACCTGGAGTAAAAGGTGATACTGCAACTAACTCAATGAAACCAGCAACCATTGCAACTGGGGCAGAAGTGCGTGTTCCTTTGTTTATCGACAATGGCGAGGTTATCAAAATCGATACCCGTACAGGCGTTTACGTTGAACGTGTAAAAAACTAAAATGAAAAATACTGCACTTACCCACATTCATGCTGCCCTTGGAGCTAAAATGGTTCCCTTTGCAGGATACAACATGCCTGTTCAATACGAAGGTGTGAATTCAGAACACGAAACCGTTCGAAATGGCGTTGGTGTTTTTGATGTTTCGCACATGGGAGAGTTTTTACTTAAAGGACCCAATGCGCTTGAGCTTATTCAAAAAGTTTGCACCAACGATGCATCAGTACTTTTTGATGGCAAGGCACAATACAGCTGCATGCCAAACGGTAAAGGAGGCATTATAGATGATTTGATCATATATCGCATTAATGAAGAAACCTATTTTATTGTTGTCAATGCATCCAACATAGAAAAAGATTGGAATTGGATTTCAGAACACAATAATTTGGGTGTAGAAATG